>SWCB01003924.1_pt1 | contig 35904 bp, 29 predicted proteins | sample 4692901 | NCBI WGS metagenome assembly SWCB01 (sample SAMN10267276, study PRJNA491770) | bioreactor metagenome | isolation source: DHS bioreactor inoculated with subseafloor sediment | place: Japan: off Shimokita Peninsula | collected 2006-08 | reverse complement strand
TTGCCGCGTCGAAGACTCCTCGCAATGACGTTGTAGTAGTGCGTCATGCGAGCGCAGCGCGGATTCGTCGAACTCTCGCGCTAAATCCATTCCTTTCTCCCGTGAAACACCGCGGCCCCTCCCATGCTTCCTACAAAAACTTCTTGAACACCGCCTCTAGACTCTCGGCCGTGAAGGGCTTGCGCAGGATGTCGTTGACTCCGGCCTCCAGGGCGGCCTTGTTGTCGTTGGCTTCGTCCTGGGTGGTGACCATGACCACGGGCAAATCCTTTTTGGAGTTGGACTTGCGGATCTCGCGGGTCAGGTCGATGCCGGTGATATCGGGCATGTTCAGGTCGGTGAGCACCATGTCCGGGGTGTTCGACTGCAGCCATTCCAGGGCGCTGGCCGGGAATTCGAAGAGCACGGGTTCGTAGCCGAGTTCGTGCAGGGTGGATTTGTAGATGCTTAAGATCATGCGCGAATCGTCCACCGCACAGATACGCCTGCGCGGGGCCTTCTTTTCTTCCGGGGCCAAGAGCTTCAAGGCCAGGTCCGAGTAACCGTGCTCTTTGAGGATGGCATAGAAGAATTCGCGGGTGTCCTTGTGGGCGCGTCCGAGGTGGCTCAGCGCCACGGGCTGAAAGCGCTCCTCCTCCATGAGGCTCAGGAAGATATGCTTGGCCTGGGCCTGAATGGCCGTCTTGATGATGCGGTGCCCGTCCTCCTCCCTTTCGCTGGCCAGGTTCTTGATCCCTGCGGCCATGATTTCGTTGAAGTTGCGATCGATGGCCTTGGCCGCCGCGATGCAAACATGATCCACCGGGTCGCCAAGTCCCTGGGTCAGGACGTAGGCCCCCCTTTCCAAGGGTAGAAGCCCCAGCGCCTCGTAGGCAGCGAAACGTACGTTGGGGTCTGCGGGGTGGCTGTGCAGCAATTTGCGAATGGGCGCGATGGCGGCCGGGTCGCCGATGTCGCCCAAGACATTTAGTGTATGGATGCGCAGGTCCGCGTCGTCGAAGAGCAGGTTCTCGGTCAGGATGGGCACGGCCTTGGGGCCGATGCCAATCAGGGTCTTTTTGGCGTAGGTGCGCAGGTGGGCGTAGTGGGAACGCATGGCCTCGTTGAGTTTCTCCAGGGAGATGGAGTCCTGAACCTTGGCGAAGATGTCGAGGATGAGCATGTCGAGTTGGTTGTCCGTGCCCATGCGCTCGGCCAGCCTCAGCATGGCGGTGGGAGTCCCGAGTTTGCCCAGGGCCCTTGTGGCGGATATGATCAGGGTCCGATTGCCGGAATAGAGGAATTCGCTGACGGCGTTGGAGGCCCGAGGGTCTGCGATTTCGCCCAATGCGTCGATGATCTGGTTGAGTTCGCCGACTTCGGTGGCGGTGAGCAGGGCTTCGGTCAGGTTGTCCACCACTTCCTCGAGGCGCAGTTCCCCGGCCATGGAGATGTAGACGGATCGACACGGTGTCTGCGGGTCGCTGATGGCTCTGGCGAACAGATCGGTCCGGGCCAGGATTTTCACGGCCAGAATTTCTCGGACCAGCGGCAGGCCCGCGACCATGTCACGGTGTTCGAAAATGAACCGGCTCAGCACCGGCACGGCAAACTCCGGCGCGGCGTCCCGGAATGCGGCGATGATCTGTTCACGGGTGTTTTTGTCGATGTTCTCCATGTATTCCAGCACCAGCCGGGCCTTGATGGCATCTTTGCTGACGATGTTCTCCCTGATTTCGGCAAGCAGATGGGCGCGTTCAGGCATGCGGGCCTCCCAGGTTGGGTATGAGTGTGGACAGGAGCGATCCCAGAGCCTCGGCGGAGGCATTGGCCTGGGCCAGGATTTCCTCGTGGGACGTGGCGTCCATGCAATCGGGCAGATTTTTGTTGGTCAGACAGGAGATGCCAAGCACCTTCATGCCCATGTGGTGGGCGGTGATGGCCTCGGGCACCGTGGACATGCCCACGGCGTCGGCACCCATGATGCGCAGCATGCGCGTCTCGGCCGGGGTTTCAAGGCTCGGGCCCGGCACGGCCACGTAAACGCCCTGCTCCAGTCGTTGTCCGCAAGCCAGCGCGGCCCGCATGGCCTGTTTGCGAAGCGAGGGGCAATACACCTGGGACATGTCCGGGAATCTCGGCCCCCATGCGTCCACATTGGGGCCGGTCAGGGGGTTTTGTCCGGTCATGTTGATGTGGTCGGTCAACAGCATGAGTCCGCCGGTGGCGAAGAGGGGATTGAGGGCTCCGGCGGCGTTGGTCAGGATCAGGGTCTGCACTCCGAGCAGCGCCATGCAGACGACGGGCAGGGTCACTTCCTGCGCCCGGTATCCTTCGTATAGATGAAAGCGTCCGGAAAAGACGAAGACCGGCGTACCCTGTATCTCGGCTACGAGCAGGGCTCCGGCGTGCCCCTCCACGGTGGAGACGGGAAATCCGGGAATGTCGGAGTAGGGGATGGTCTGGCTTATCGCTTCCGGAGCGATCCACTTACCCAGGCCGCTACCGAGAACCAGCGCGGTTCCGGGCAGGCGAGGGCAGTTTTTCTTGATTCGGTCGGTGGCTGCCTGGACTCTCAACAGTATATCGGACATGGTATTTTCCTCGTTTTTTGGGGGAAAGGATGGGTCTTCCCGTAATCTGGACAGCGCTCGATGCGCTGGTATAGAGTGCCTGATGCCGATGAAAAAAAAGTAATTTTGAGGGTCTCTTGCGCAGGAATTATTCAGACCTCTCATCCATATTCATTGCGAATTGTTTTGGTTTTGGCAAGAATCCCGAAGCGTTTATTTCTTTTTCAGGCCAAAGAGCCGCAGTGGCCGGACTTGCCCCGATGCGATTATGGATATAAGCGTGTCCCGCTTTGTGAAGGATTTTTTTTATAACCGCCCAACAGTTCATACAAGGAAAGGCTCTTTTAGACATGAAGAACCCCAGCGAACCCAAGAAACATAAAGTTCTCATCGCTAACCGGGGTGAGATAGCCATCCGTATCATGCAGGCCTGCCGCAAGCTCGGCCTGGCGTTCGTGGCGCTTTTCACCGAACCGGACAAACACAGCGAGCACTGTGTCCTGGCGCGCAAACTTGGCGGAGACGAGTCCCTCTACAGGGTCAGCTCCTACCTCGACGCCAATGAAATCTTCGCCGTGGCCGATCAGGCCGGAGCCACGGCCATCCATCCCGGCTACGGCTTCTTTGCCGAGGATTACCGCTTCGCCCGGCGCGTGGCCCAGCGTGAGCGCAAGCTCATCTTCATCGGTCCCTCCTGGCAGGTCATCCGCGAGCTCGGGGACAAGATCAACACCAAGCGCCTGGCCCGCAAGCTTGGCGTGCCCACGGTGCCGGGATCGGACAAGCCCGTGACCGATGACCTTGAAGCCGAGCACATCGCCAAGTCCCTGTTCGAATTCCAGAAGGAGCAGGGGGTGGGCAATCCCGTCATCCTGGTCAAGGCCTCGGCCGGAGGCGGGGGCATGGGCATCGAGGAAGTGCCCGACCTGGACAAGTTCCGCAGCGTCCTGCGCCGCATCAAGAGCTACTCCAAGCGCCAGTTCCGCGACGAGGGCGTGCTCATCGAACAGCGCATCTTCGACTTCAACCACCTCGAAGTGCAGGTGCTGTCCGATCGCACGGGCCAGAACCCCGTCCATTTCGGCACCCGCAATTGCTCGGTGCAGTCCCCCGGCCATCAGAAGCGCATCGAGGTCGCGCCCGGTTTCGATCCCTCCTCCCTGCGCTACGCCTTTGACGCGAAAAAGGTGCTCGAAGACATCACCGAATATTCCCTGCGCATGGCCAGGGAGGCCGGGTACGACAGCGTCGGAACCTGGGAATGGATCGTCAGCCCCACGGGGCAGCCGTTTCTGATGGAGGTCAACACCCGCATCCAGGTCGAGAACGGGGTTTCGGCCCGCATCGCCGCTACCAAGGGCAAGGGCGACGTGGACCTCATCGCGGAGCAGATCCGCGTGGGCCTGGGCGCTCCTCTGGGCTACACCCAGAAGGACATCACCCTGGACGGCGTGGGTATCGAGTACCGCATCATCGCTGAAGACACGGACAACAAGTTCGCTCCCTGGGTGGGCCGCATCACCGCTTTTGACTGGCCGAGGCAGGATTGGCTCAAGATGCACAGCCAGGTGCCTACCGACCGCGAGTACGAGATCCCTACGGATTTCGACCCGAACCTGGCCCTGGCCATCATCTGGGGCAAGGATCTGGCCCAGGCCAAGGAGCGGGGGGTGGAGTTCCTGAATTCCCTGACCCTGCAGGGCATCAACGCTTCCGGTGAGGCCATGAAGTCCAATGTCGAATTCCTGAAGCGCAAGACCGAGGGCATCCTGGCCTTCTAGCAATTCCCGATCAGACGGGAATCTGTCCGCCCTCGACATTGATTAAGCGCTCAAGCGACGCCGGAAAACCCGGTATGACAATGAGTAATTACCAACGTTCAGGCTGTTCAAAAATGGTGAGATGCGAGAAACAAGGAAATCCGGGGCCGAAGCGTACTCATGCATACGCGAGGGTCTGGGTTTTCCGCAGTGACGAAGCAGATCGTCGTTTTGGGCCAGCCTGATAACCCAAGCCTGCGAGGCAATGGCAAAACTCTTATGGATATTGAAAAACGCATACAAGAACTGCGGGATCGCCTGAAATACATCCTGGATATTTTCGGCCCCGATGAGAATACGAATGTGATCATGCTGGAGGCCAAGCTCGGCGAATACGTCGCCCGCGAGCCGGGCCTGCCCAAGCAGGAAGCCATCCGGCAGCTGGAAACCCTGGAAGAGCTGTTCCGTTTTCTGGAGAAGAAGCTCGAACGCGACCTGACACCCATGAACAAGGTGCGCATCGTGCGGCACCCGCAGCGCATCTGCCTGAAAGACATCCTCGAAAACGTGTACGACAACTACACCGAGATCGGCGGTCAGGACGATTACAGCATCGACCCGAGCATGCTCATCGCCCGCGCCTACATTACCCGTCGTCAGGGCAAGAAGGTCCACAATCAGGCGGTCATGGTCATCGGCCAGGAAAAGGGGCACGGGCAGGAGTTCCGCAACGGCGGTTCGGTCAAGCCCTGGGGCAACGCCAAGGCCCTGCACTACATGAAGGTTGCGGAGACGGAGAACATTCCGATCCACACCTACATCTTCACCCCCGGTTCCTATCCCATCGAGGACTATCCGGGCGCGGCCCAGCAGATCGCCAAGAATCTCTACGAGATGGCCGGACTCAAGGTGCCCATCGTGGCCGTCATCTCCGAAGGTGGGTCCGGCGGGGCCGAGGCCATCGGCCTTGCCGACACGCGCATCATGATGTCGCACGGCTACTACTCGGTCATCTCGCCCGAGGGCGCGGCCGCCATCGAAGGCCGCCTGCGCGGCGGGCAGCGCGCCGAGCCCAAACTCATCGAGCACTGCGCCAGGCAGCTCAAGATGACGGCCGACGACAACCGCGCCATGGGCTTTGTGGACTGGAAGATAAACGAACCGGAGCTTGGTGCCCGGCCCGAACATTACGACTTCTTCCGCAAGCTGCGCAAATCCGTGATTTCGTCCACCGATGAGATTGTCCTCAACGTTCGGGGCATGCGCCTTTTCCGTTCGCTCGCCCTGCGGCGACACAAGGGGGCGGACGTGTATGTGCGCTGGAGCCTCGACAGCCGGTCCAAGGATCGTCTGCTCTGGACCCGGTACATGAAGTTTCGCCGCATGGCCCAGGACGCGTATATTGACAAGCGGCACTGGTTCAGTCGCAGCAGCGAATGGACCGGAGAGCTCTTTTCCTCCCTGTATTCCTATTTTCGCTACGACCTGTTCGGCAAACAGCACAAGAAGGTCGCGGAACTGGCCGAAGACATGCACGCCGAGATGCAGGTCGTGGTCGGCCGTTCTTCGAGGTACTGGAAAAACATCATGTCCAAGCTGTTCCTGAGCAAGGACAAGAAAGACGTGGACCAGGCCGGGCTGACCTCGCTCTCGGCCTGGGACGACGGGGCGCAGAACAGCGGCAAGTGGCAGTACGTCAGCGCCCAGGCCAAGGCGGACCGGGCCGTGGTCTGCCCCAACTCGCCCGTGCACGGCTGCCTCGACCAGTGGGCCCCGGACCTGTTCGGGGAGTGGGCCGGGGTGTGCAGCTTCTGCGGACACCATTTCCCCATGGAATACCAGTGGTACCTGCACAACATCTTTGATCCGGGTTCCATCTACGAGCTCTTCACCGAGATCGAGTCCACCAACCCGCTCAAGTTCGACGGGTTCGACCTCAAGCTCGACGAGGCAAAACGCAAGACCGGCCACAAGTGCGGGTGCATGACCTTCGAGGCGCGCATCGAGGGCACCTCCGTCATGGTCGCCATGTTCATGGGCGCGTTCCGCGGCGGCAGCGTGGGCGCGGCCGAGGGCGAGAAGTTCATCCGCGCCATGGAACGGGCGCGCAAGAAGCAGCTGCCGTTCCTGTCCTATGTGCACGGCACTGCGGGCATCCGCATTCAGGAAGGCGTCAACGGCGTCATCCAGATGCCGCGCTGCACCATGGCCGTGCGCCGCTACACGGAAGCGGGCGGCCTGTATCTGGTCCTTTACGACACCAACTCCTACGCCGGGCCGGTGGCCAGCTTCCTGGGATGCTCGCCTTACCAGTTCTCGGTGCGTTCGGCCAATATCGGTTTCGCCGGTCCCGGAGTCATCAAGGAGACCACGGGCATGGATATCCCGCCCAACTACCACAACGCCTATCAGGCGCTGTCGCGCGGGCATATCCAGGGCATCTGGGATCGCCGGGAAGTCCGGGGCAACCTGGTCCAGTCCCTGCAAACCATGGGTGGCCGCAACCTTTATTACCGTTAGGAGACCGTTGAAAAATGGCGATCTGCCGCGCCAGCGAAAAAATCCAGACCGCTTATCTGCGCATGGCCGCGTGCCCTGGATTTTTTCGCTTCCTTGCATCTCACCATTTTTTTCAGCGGTCTGCGAGTTTTGAATTTTTCAGTCAGTTAGGAGTCACCAGTGATCGACGTTAAAGAATTGTTGCGGGAGCTGCGCGAGGAACCTTACGAGAAGATCTCCATCAGGGCTCCCCACAGCGGAAAAGTGGAATTCGTGGCCAAGGAGCCGGGAGTGCGGGTGGTCGGGCCCAGCGGCACCTGGAAAGAGGTGTCCGGAACCTTGCTTGCGCGTCTGGAACGGGAGAATGTCAAAAAGCCCCTGCACGCCCCGCAGAAGGGCGAGGTCATGGCCCTGGGCGAAATCGAGAACGGTCAGTTCGTGCAGGCCGGCCAGGAGCTCATGACCATTCGCCACTATCTGACCCGCGAAGAGGTCATTTCCCGCATCCTGCGGCGCTCATTGTCCCTGTTCCTGGCCCCGGAAAAGGGGAAGTACTATTTCTTTCCCGACGTGGATATCAAGATCAAGACCAAGGGCAGCCAGAGCGTACATATCGAGGACGGGATGGAACTGTTCATCCTCTCGCGCATGAAGCGTGAAACGTCCATCCGCTACAGCGGCCCGGCCGGGATCATTTACGCCGTGTATTTCGAGACCAACGATTCCGTGGATCGGGACAGCCCGCTTATCGGCGTCTGCCCGGAAGACCAGCTTGGCCAGATCCAGGAAGTCGTCAGCCGCGTGCAGAGCGAATGGGAGGAGAGGGACTGATGGGCAAGGTCCTGCAGATTCGCGTGTACGCCTACACCTATGACGAAAAGGAAGTCCGCAGATCATGGCCCAGGCTCTGGAGCCTGGCCTTCGAGACGTTCAAGCCGGGTTTTCCTCGCGAAACGGCAGGGGTGCTGGAGCTTGTCAGGGCCCTGGATGACCTGTATCAGTTCGGGGACATGCCGGAGGCCGCACGGACAGTGCTCGCCTCCGGGCTTCCTCCGGTGGTGGCGGCGATGGAGGAGCTGCAGCGGCATCTTGCCGACTGGAACCCCCAAGCCGCCAACCAAGCCACCGACCGGATCGAGGAAGGGCTTGCCGAGCTGGAGAAGCAAGCGCCCAAACCATGACCGAACAAAAACACATGAGGAGACCACATGGCAGGTAGTCTTAACAAAGCAATCTTGATCGGCCGCCTGGGCCGCGATCCGGAAATGCGCTATACCCCGTCCGGGCAGCCGGTGGCCAATTTTTCCATCGCCACGGATGAGACATATACGGGCAAAGACGGGCAGAAGGTCGAAAAGACCGAATGGCACCGCATCGTGGTGTGGGGCAAGCAGGCGGAATTCTGCGGCAACTATCTCTCCAAGGGACGCCTGGTTTACATCGAAGGCAAGATCGAGACCCGCAAGTGGACGGACAAGGACGGCGTGGAAAAATACACCACCGAAATCAAGGCCGACCGCGTGCAGGGGCTTGATTCCCGCCCATCCGAAGGCGGCTACGCCCAGGCTCCGAACCAGCAGTTCCAGAAGAACCAGAACGGCTCCCAGGGCGGCGGCCGCGGCTACGAAGACGAAATGGGCCCGGCGTTCCCTTCCGAGGCCAGCGGGATGGATGACGCACCTTTTTAGGAACGAACAAATTACGTTTTGTTAACAGAGCTAGCGAAGCCATTGATATGGCTTCGCTTTTTTTATTGTTGACACTTTTTGATAAGAGCGTCATTTGACAACTGCTGCTTACAAAAAAAAGTGTTAACAACTATGAGCAAATTCACCGTTCGAACTCTGCTTGCACCCTCAGGGGAACGACTTCCGCTGTTGTTAGATCGTTCGACTGGGATGCCTGTTTTTTATCCAAATTTATATGTCCTGACTGCGTTGAGGCAGACAAATCGGGCATCTGCCACGATTGAGCGAGCCCTGCGTGAAATCTCGGTGTTGTACGATTTCTTGGCCGAGGCAAAAATTGACTTGGTTGATCGCATGCGCAGCGGAAGGCTTCTCGCTTTGGGCGAAATTGACGGCTTGGCGAGTTATTGTCGACAATCCGTCAAGCCTTGCAATGGGAAAAACGCTGTGGCTGATCAAGTGCTTCGACTTGAAGCCAAGGCTTCAGTTTCTTCCCAAATGGTGTCTCACACGACATCAGCCAATCGTCTTCGCACTATTCATGCCTACCTTACTTGGTTGATAGCTAACCGTTTTGAAAATCAAGATATGGACGATAATGTCCGCTCAAGGCTTGAGCAGGTTATCGCGAGTGTATTGCCAGTTCTGAAAGCAAGAGTTCCTGTTGCAAAAGGTAGGAACTCTTTGGGGGGAAGGAAGGGACTATCAACTGCTGTGCTCGAACGGGTGATTCAGGACGTTGCCCCAACTTCACCGCGTAATCCTTGGAAGTCTGAATTTGTTCGTCTTCGCAATGCACTTATCATGTACTGGTTGCGGGAGCTAGGATTGCGACGTGGGGAGCTGCTGAATGTTAAGATTTCCGATATTGATTTCCGAAAGAATGAAGTCATGATTGCCCGTAGGGCCGATGATAAGGAAGATCCAAGGCGCAAACAGCCTAAGGTTAAGACAAGAGATCGGATATTGCCTCTGAGTGTTGAGCTAGCAAATTTAACTCACGATTATATTATCGAGTGGCGTTCGTATATTCATGGTGCAAGAAAGCATAGGTTCTTATTCGTTTCAGCATTTTATGGGCATCCGATGTCTTTAGCCTCTATTAATAAGTTGTTTAATACAATTAAATTAAAAATTCATGATATGCCAAATGATTTAAGTCCACATGTTATGCGACACACGTGGAATGATGAATTTTCAGATATGATTGATGGAAAACAAATTAATGAGGAGAAAGAGAGGCAAATGCGCAGTTATTTAATGGGATGGTCTCCTACATCTTCTACTGCTTCTATTTATACAAAAAGATTTGTTAGGAGAGCCGCGCGTCGAGCTTCTCTTGAGATGCAAGAAAAAATAACAAGAGCAAGAACTGATGAGTAAGCAACTTTACGCAAGCATATTTCAACTAGATGGACTCACTCTTCCCGAAATAATAATTACTCGGAATGGGGTGAAATTTAACCCTCGTGAACAGATTTGGGATATTCATGATGCTGTTCAAGCATGTAGATTTGATTTTTCATCCATTCTGAATGTCACGGAAGAATTCTTATTGGGTTTTAAATTTGCCTTGGTTTGGTTCGCAGAAAACAAGTCAATTTATCATTGCCAAAATATTTTTTTCCGATTTAAGCATTTCATTAAGATTATCTCGAAAGATAAAATTATTGCTGAAATAACAGATGTAGATATAATGAACTTTAATTCTCAGCTCAATGAAAATACAAGGTGGTATTTATCGTCGTTAGCTGGTTTTTTTCGAAAATGGAATTCATTAAGAGTTGTAGGTGTTACGAGTGATGCAGTAAATTTATTAGATAATTTACGAATAAAAGGTAATAAAAAAGGCGATGCAGTATTGACAATGGATCCGATTGTTGGTCCGTTCACTGATATAGAGCGTAGCTCTCTTTATGATAAGCTTTCTAATTCTTATCTGAGTAATGAAATTCATATCAAAGATTATTTATTATGCGTTTTATTTTTGATTTTTGGACAACGTCCAAGTCAATACGCATTGTTAAAAGTTTGTGATATAAAAATTGAGCCAAATAATGATGGTTCGTTCATATATATATTAAAAATACCTCGTGTTAAACAGCGAGAATCTTTGCATCGTCAAGAATTTAAAGAAAGAATTCTTATTCCACAAATCGGGAAGCAGTTATACGATTATTCAAAAAAAGTTGAAAATGACTTTGTCGGAATATTACAAGATCCAAGTCAGGCTCCTCTATTTCCTAGATACGGAAGTGATTTAAGTAGTATTGAAAAATTTGCATACCATGAAACGGCGAATTTAATTTCTTTGCGCATTAAGTATGTATATTCAAAGCTAAACGTGATATCAGAACGAACTGGCGAGCCGCTACATATCTCGTCCGTCAGATTTCGTCGCACTCTTGGTACCCAAGCCGCTGCCGAAGGACATGGTCCGCTAGTGATTGCAGAGCTTCTGGATCATTCAGACCTTCAAAATGTCGGGGTGTACGTAGCTTCATCGCCTGAAATTATAGAACGAATTGATCGGGCAGTTGCAACACGTTTGGCGCCACTTGCTCAAGCGTTTTCAGGGGTTCTTGTGGACGGCGAGTCTGAACATGACGCTTCTCCAAGCCAAAGAATCGTAGCTCCAAAATTTTCATCTAATTTCAGGCCAGTCGGTTCGTGTGGTCAGTTCGGATTTTGTGCGTTCGCCGCTCCGATAGCGTGTTATACATGTTCAAGCTTCAGGGCTTGGCTTGACGGGCCACATGAGGCTATTCTGGATTTTCTCTTAGCTGAACGTGATCGTCTTATGATGACTGATGTTCGCATAGCATCAGTTAACGACCGAACAATTTTGGCTGTGGCTCAGGTTGTTGAAATGTGCAAAACATCACAAAATCGGCAGGATGATGATGTCTAAGCTTATTAATTTTAAATCACGTCGGGAATTGAGCGCTCAGGAGAATCTAGATGCGTTTGTTTCGTTTGCGCGTGATGAGCTTGTCGCCTTTGGGACTGATTTGCCATTTGATTCCGTAGTTTGGGATGTAACAGATGATTGCGCAGGTAAAGGAAAGGGAAGTAAGCGTGAACGTATAACTTTTAGCACACTTGATTCCGCTTCTAGCAGTAATCCCGTATCTTTCTCTGAAAAATTTCTTCCTTTCGCTCAAGCTTATATGCGACAAGCGCAAGCATTGAAAAAAAATATCAATATAGCTCCAAGATTACAAGCATTGCGTGCGATAGAAGCTGCTTTAGTTGAAAATCATCAAGATTTGTCGACAATATATATAGATGATAATATTTTAAATCGTGCTGCACAAATTGCAAAAAATCATTATTCTAAAGCACAAGCATATCGTGTTGGACAGAATATTGAGATTATTTCTGAGTTCATCACCAAAAAAAAGTTGTCAGTTATTCCGTTACAATGGAGAAATCCCATTAAGCGCTCTATTCAAAGCTCTACAAGGGTTGGCCCGGAGTTCGACCAAAAGCGATTAAAAATGATGCCCACTGCGGCAAGCTTGGAAGCCTTGGCTTATATTTTTCAGCATTCCACTGAGCCTAGGGATGTGTTGGTAAGTTCCGTTGGAGCGATTCTGTGTTCAATTCCTTCTCGTATCAGCGAAGTGCTCATGTTGCCAGTTAATTGTGAAACACCTGGGGCTGTGGAAGAAAGTGGTGTCTACGGCCTGCGATGGTGGCCGGCAAAAGGTGGAGATCCTGGGATAAAATGGGTGCTTCCGTCCATGGTTGATGTGGTTAAGGAAGCAATCCGAAAAATTACAGAATTAACTAATCCAGCTCGTGAGGTCGCGCTTTGGTATGAGCATAATCCAGGGATGTTGTACTTACCCTCGTCGCTAGAAGACTTGCGTACTCGTGATATGCTTACGGTTGAAGAGATACGAACAATTTTGTGGGGGAAAGAGAGTTATAACTCAAGTGCTAGAACTTGGTGTAATATGAATGGTGTGCAACTTGATTTTAGAGATAAAAAACAATTAGCATACTTTGCAGAATTGCAAAATAAAATTGTGAGTATGCTCCCACCTTTATTTCCTTTAATTCATAAAAGCAGTGAACTAACTTACAGCAGGGCGTTAATGGTCGTTCAAAAAAATCAATTAGATAGAAAAAAGTATGCATATCAGTGTATAATAAATACAGTTGATGTCGGACAAATTAATAATGGACTTGGTGGGTCGCGTAATAAAAGTAGTGAATCAATATATGATTCCTTTAGTTTTTTTGAGCAAGACGGTAGTAGGATCACGCATACAACTCATAAATTTCGGCACTATCTCAATTCGTTAGCACAGGCTGGTGGGCTAAGTCAGTTAGATATAGCAAAATGGAGCGGACGTAAGGACATTAGGCAAAATGAAGCTTACGACCATGTTTCTGCTCAAGAGATGCTTCAGATTATTCGTGAATCGGTAGGAGATATCAGTAAAGTTGTTGGGCCACTCGCAACTGTTCCAAAGCAATACCTCATCAGACGTGATGAATTTTCGCGTTTGATTATACCAACGGCCCACACTACTGACATCGGATATTGTATACATGATTTCACAATGTCTCCTTGTCTCGTGCATCTTGATTGCATCAATTGTCAGGAGCATGTTTATGTTAAAGGAGACTCTGTGAAGACGGAACGTCTTCGTCAGAATCTGCGTGAAGTTGAAGGCCTTTTGTCTAAAGCTAAGGCAGCAGTTGAGAGCGAGTATTTTGGTGGTGATCGATGGCTTGAGCATCACATGTTAACAACTGAACGCCTCCGTCAATTGTGCGAAATCATGAATAATCCAGATGTACCTGTGGTTTCTATTATACAGCTTGATAATGTAAAATCTGCTTCTCGTATTGAGCAACTAGCACTAGTACAAGATCAGTCTGCTATTGCTATGGATGATCAAACGCATCTGTTGAAAACATTTAAGCAGTCTACTTCTGCGAGGACCAAGCGTAAAAAATGATTAGACGCGAAAAAAATATCGACGAAGCAGTTATTCTGGAAGTTCTGCAAATTCTAGATGGCTGGCAAGGAAAGTTGACATGGGAGTTGCTAATTGAGGCGGTTGCAAAGCGCACTGGACGACTCTACACGCGTCAAGCTTTTTATAAGCATCGGCAAATTAATACTGCATTTAAGGCATGTAAGAATCATCTTCGGCGTTCGCGACCTGTTTTGGGTAGAAGTTCTAAAAGCTTAACTGTCGATGAAATTTCGCTTTTGATGCAGCGTTGTGCTCGATTAGAAGCAGAGAATGCAAGGCTTCGTACTGAAAATGAACGGCTATTATTACAATTTCTTGTTTGGTCTTATAACGCGCATGTGCGCGGGTTAAGTGAAGAGTATTTGAATAGGCCTTTGCCAAATATTAATAGAGAAGTAACGAAGATTGATCGTATAGATAAGTAGTTGAATATAAATGGTTAAAGATAGAGGCGCTATTGTCGCAGTATCTGCCCAAAAAGTTGATAAGGATTTTATATAAAAATTTTATTGATTATTCGCAGACAGTTCGTAATTTAAAACAAGTAGAAGCAAGTATGTTTTATAGCCTATTGTAAATAGCTCTTTGGAGGATGGTGAATCTGTCTAACTGTTTTATTTTTTTGTGATAGAAAGAATTTTATTGATATGCGAATTTAATTCTTCAAGCTGATCAAGTTTTAATGTTCTTCCTTTTTTTTTCAAAGTAACGGCTAGCGCGTTCGAATAGTAAGCCCCTCGCAAATTCACAGTCATTATTTTCTGGAAGTGGAGTTTCAAGAACGTAAATAGTTCCAGTTTTTGTTTTAACTACCCCGTTTTGTATCGCTTTGCCTTCGACAATTTCGCTTGTTATTATTGGTCCACTCGCAATGTATTTATGTTTAGTGACATGAAGGGCAGCTAAGAAAGGCGCATTCCCAGCATAAAATACTTTCCAATAATTTAATGTGGGCATAATTTGATTTTATGCGTTATAGCGCATTTTTTATTTTTGATTTTTTAAATTTATATTTTCTAAAAAAAGATTTGCAAACATGAGTTTTAGTTCTGAATTTTCTACTTCCAGTTTGTGAATTTTGTTTCGGCTTGGTAAATTATTTTTGTGATACTTTGCTCTCCAGCGATAATACGTGGAAACACTAATGCCATACTGTCGGCAGATGTCTGAGATTTTCTGTTTGCCGTTTGCTTGAAGCAATATCCAGTATATCTGATTTTCTGAAAATTGCGATTTTCTCATTAGGATAGTCGTAAGTTGAATCGGGTTGGCTAAATCGCTTGTAACTCCCCGGAATTGGGTTACCTACAGCGAAGCTGTTGTAATATAGTCTAACAGCGGTCGTCAAGATTTTATGGCATACCTCTCATAAATAATGGAGGGGTGTGCTTTGATTTCTAGTAATATCAAGATGTTAATGGACGAAAGGGGCCTGAGTTTTCGAGGACTTGAGACTCTTTCCGGAGTAACCCTCAAGACGATCCATAGAGCCCGTCAAGACGGTGAGGGCAACATTGAGTCTTGCACCCTTGCGACATTGGCCCAGCTAGCCCGAGCGCTTGGTGTTCAGGTAAAAGATTTGTTTGAAGAAAAATAAGTATGTGCGATTAGTAGTTATGTCAGAATTGCTCCGTGCTGGCGATTGAGTCCTTATGCCCTAGTTTTAATATCAATTGTTGGATTTGTCCTGACTGACGTTCAATGGTCGTGTGTAACTTATCTAATTCTTTATCCATCCTTAAATTTTCTTGTTCATAGCGATTTGCCTGCATGCCTAGCTCTTCTTTGTGCTGTTGATTGCTGTTTGTAAGACTTTCAAGTCGTACTTGTGTTGTAGCTAGTTCTTGTTCGGCGTTGTGATGTGCCTTTTTTTCAATTTCAAATGCGCTGCTAATGTCTTCTAATGAAGCTTGTAATTTAATTACAAGTTTTTCTAAGTTTGCATTTTCTGCAAATAATATCTTGTTCTTCGCAGTTTCGTCAGAAAGCGATTCTATAACTTCTCGATATTTCGATCTGTAATCATCCAAATCGGCGTTCAATCTATTGATTTCTGCGTCCATTTTACAGATTTCATTTTCTTGCGATTGTAATTGTATCTCTTTCTTTTCTTTGCTTTGCACAGCATCAGTGAGTTCATTTTTGAGATTTTGAACTTTTTCTACGATAGCATCTAGGTTGACTACCTTTTGTAAGAGTTCTTCTTCGCGAACCTTCCATAAAGATTTGAGTGCATCAAGTGATTCTGTTCTTTCTTGCGATCGTTTTAAATTTAAGGCCAATTCTTCCGAATAACCGCTAAGTTTGCGATTCTCTTCTTTGATTACGGCAAAATCTTCTGCCAGCATTGAATTCTTGTTTGTTTCCTTCTGAAGTGCTTCAGAAAGTTCAGTAACCTGTGCTTGGGCCTCAACGCTTGTTTGGGTTGCCTCTTGTTCCGCAAGGCAAATGGCTGAAGTCATAGCGTCGAGGGATGCTTGGAGATGTTTCGTGATTTTCGGAACTTCTCTTCGAGGACCAGCTAGGATTGGAGCAAAAAGGGAGGCTTCAGTCGACAGTTTCATGTCCATGGCGTCGAGAAGGTGCGCCAACAAATCGTCGTGATCACAGTTCATATGTCCACGAAGAGCTTCGAGGCGTTCTCTCGTTTGTAAGGAAATTCTGCCACTCCAAGGTTGTTTTTTGCCTTCATTCATTGTGTTTACCTATTAGTTGTTAAATATTAATATGTTGACATAGTAAACAAGTTTACAAATAAGTTTGAAAATCTTCGGGGTAATATTAATGCGTATAGCACTTTTTCGAAAATTTACCAAAAAAAATGTATGACAAAAGAAGTAGTTACTCTGATCGCAACTTTTCTTGTACCATAACGAGCAATTAATCGGAGGAGGGTCGAGTTTGTGGAATATAATCAGGGCTAGATAGCTAGAAATTCTTGATTAATAACAGACCGAAATATTGTTTTTTTTGTTTATTAAATCTTTGGGCTCTGAAGATGACCGCATAGATTTACAAAAAATCGCTCACCGAAACGGACAGTCCGGTTGCAGTCGTCATTAGTCTCTTCGGCTCCGGTTTCTCATTAAGCAATCCAGAGTTATTTCATCAGCTATTGAAAGCGTGCTCCAGGAGTGCGATGTCAACCGATATAGCATTTTAATAAAAATTTGGTTAATCAAATGGAATGCAAGAAATTACCAGAAAAGAGCTTTACGAATTAATTTGGTCAGAGCCCACGACCAAAGTTGCCGAAAAGTTCCAACGGTCAGATGTTTCCCTTTCCAAAATCTGCAAGAAATACAACATACCAAAGCCTCCAAGAGGGTATTGGGCTAAAAAAAATGCGGGCGCGTCTGTCAAACAAATTCCATTGCCTAAAAGCAATGATAATCCAGTTATAGTTTTTGGAAGAAATCCATTTTTTGTTCCAACAACCGTAAAAAAGAAATCTAATTATACTAAAAAAAAGAGAACAGCGCTTGAGGAGTACTTTGATCTCAGAAATCCTCATCCAATAGTGGGGTTATTTCAGGAAAATCTCCCGTCATACCCCGTTAACTCCAACGGAATCATTGAGTTTGAACCATTTAAAGTGAGCCTTAACAGTTCTGCTCGCGCCCTCAAAATTCTTAATGCTGTCTATAAAATCATTGACGAAGAAGAAAGCACGAATCTTAAAGACAGTATTTATAAAAATATAAAAAAAAATAAATTCCTAATTAAAATTTATGAAGAGACTAAAAAATATAAAAAAGAAATTATTCCGGATAATCTTCGAGGGAGGTACACACTTTTTTTTGATCGATTTGAATGGATTTACTATCCTTCAGGAAGTCTCGGGATTGAAATTGTGCAACCAAGACTCTTTAATAAAAGGAAGTCCTGGCGCGATACTAAAACAATGAATCTTGAAAGCCAGGTAAGCGCAATTATGGATTCGCTTATTTTATACTCAAACAATTCTGAAAAAGCAGAAACATGACTAACGCACGAAAAAGAGCGAAGAGTTACGAGGAGATCAAACCGCTCATATCAATGTGCAGGCAGGGCAGGCTGTTTGATGTGCAACAGTGGATTGAGGAGGGAAAACCTATTGATTCGCCGCTTCCGGAATTGAAGAGGGCAAGAAAAAAAGGTCCACTTGAAATCGCCATTGAAGCTGGCTTCCATAGCTTGGCCCAAATCTTTCTTGAGGCCGGGGCCATCATCATTGAAGATCGCTATAATCCGCTGGAACATGCTCTCCGAAAGAAACGAATCGACATAATAGACCTCTTGGTAAAACACGGAGCAGACATTCATAGTGTAAAAATGTCGGACGTTTTTGAAACCTGGGACCCAGAGATTATGCGGTATTTCATTGACAGAGGCGCAGATGTCGAGACCGGCGAACCAATGGCAGGAGCACTTATTGGTCGCATCCGTACTTCACTGGGAATATACAAGCAATATACTGACAAATTTCCTAGCTTTCCTGACCAATTGAATATGGCTCTTCGCTGGCATGCAAAGGAGGGGAACGAGAAATGGGTTTCGTTATTGCTCTGGGCAGGAGCCGATCCGACCAAGCCAGGACCCTGTGACTCATTTGATGACGATGAGGAGTTATACGAAACTGCAATCGAGCTAGCCTTTTCCCGCAACCACTCGCACTTGTTTAAACTCAAAGGTTTTCAAATTGACGTTCAGTCACCAAGAATCCAAGAAATTGTTCAATATATTCTTTGGAAGGCGCAGGGTGAAAAACTTTTAGATCTTATCGATGAAGGATTAGACTTGAAAAAGCTTGATTCTGATGATTTTCCAATGATTCAAACATTAATACATAAAATTCCTGATAGAGAAAAATCCTTGTACTTTTTATATCACAGAGCGGATGAGCTTGAAATTATGAAAGTGATTCATATTCTTGCAAGAGAAGGAATTAAATGGAAGCCTAGTGCATATGAAATTAAAGATGCCAGAAGATCATTTATAAGAAACTCTCCTAATTTTGTTGCAGAATTCATTTGGATTATGAGTGTGTATAACGCTTGTCAAAAAAAAGATATATTAGAATTTATAAAGACCCCAAAAATAAAAATTCATGTTGCAAAGCATCAAGGCAGAATCAATGAATTGATTGATAGAATGGTATGCGATTAGCAATTCGCAAGAATTAATAGTTTTTTCAAGTTTTGAATCATAATAGCTGAATCATTCAGTCAAACCCACCGTTTATGTCCGTGGCAAACCTGCATCGAGAGAGTCTTCGATGGTAGGCGCACCGAGGATTCTGTCACCAGTTAGTACAGGCGTTCTATCTCCTGATCTTCTTTCTTGTTAATTTGTCATACATCTTTTGGAGTTGACATGTTAGGTTTGATGCGGCTTAAAGGCATTTCGGCACAAATTTATACGATTGCGAGAAAGTGACATTTGGCTGTGTTTTATGGGGTCTAATATGGACAAATACCAGCTCAGTGAACGTGATATATGTACAAAACTAATTATCCCTGCTGTCCAGAAAGCCGGTTGGGAGTCCAGTCAGTTTCGAGAAGAAGTTAAGATTACAGAGGGGCGAGTGATGGTTAGGGGCAAACTCGCTGCTCGTATCAAAGATAGAAACGCCAAAGGTGGTCCAAAGTGGGCCGATCTTGTTTTGTATGCTCGCCCAAACGTTCCTATTGCCATTATCGAAGCTAAAAAGGCAAAATTTTCAATCAGCCACGGAATGCAACAAGCACTAACTTATGCTGAAATGATGGATGTCCCTTTTGCCATCAGCAGCAACGGAAGCGGCTTCCTTCTCCACGATCGTTCTGGTTTGACACAGCCGACCGAGCGCCAGTTAGGTCTCGACGAATTCCCTGCGCTAGATGATCTTTGGCCCGCATATCAGCATTCGAAAGGATTGGAGTCAGCCGCTGCCGTCAAACTTGTTGAGCAGCCATTCCACACCGACGGTAGCGGCAAGGAGCCACGCTATTACCAGCGGGTAGCCATCAACAGGTGCATTGAAGCCATAGCCAGAGGGCAACAACGTATCCTGCTTGTCATGGCCACTGGGACAGGCAAAACGTATACAGCGTTCCAAATCATTTGGCGGCTCTGGAAGGCTAAAGCGAAGAAACGCATTCTTTTCCTTGCTGATCGCAACATCCTTGTTGATCAAACCATGCAGCAAGATTTTGCGCCATTCGGCGAGGTTATGCACAAGGTTACGAACCGGGAAGTTAAAAAAAACTACGAGATTTATCTGGCTCTTTACCAAGCAGTGACTGGAAGGGAAGAATGGAAGCAGATATATCGTCAATTTCCAGCGGATTTCTTCGACCTTGTTGTGGTTGATGAGTGCCATCGCGGAAGTGCAAATGATGACTCAGCATGGCGTGAAGTGCTGGATTATTTTTCAAATGCAACACATATAGGATTGACTGCGACCCCAAAAGAAAAATCACGTTTAGACAAAGATAAGAACGTCCGAGTTATTGATTCGCCTGAGTATAATTACAAGTATTTCGGCGAACCGATTTATACATATTCACTCAAGCAAGGCATCGAAGACGGTTTTCTTGCACCATATAAAGTAATCCGCATAGTCTCCGATGCCGATGCCGCTGGCTATACTCCTACCAAAGACAAAACTGATAAAAATGGTCTTATTGTTGCCCATCGTCAATACAACACCCAGGATTTTGACCGTAACCTTGTGTTGGAGCAGCGCACCGCTCTTGTTGCCAGCAAAGTCTGGGAATATCTTAAAGCAACAGATCCCATGGCCAAGACAATCGTGTTTTGCGACGACCAAGAGCACGCCGAACGCATGCGGCAAGAGTTAGTGAAACTCATTCCCGCCGCAGCAAAGAATCGACGCTATGTCATGCGCATCACGGGAGACGACAATGAAGGAAAAGCTCAACTTTCCTATTTCATTGATAATGACGAGCCGTATCCTGTCATCGCAACAACTTCAAAGTTGCTGACCACGGGGGTGGATGCCAAGACTTGTAAGTTGATCGTGCTGGATCAGACGATCAATTCCATGACGGAGTTCAAGCAGATAATTGGCCGTGGAACAAGGATCAGAGAAGATTATCATAAGCTCTATTTTACGATCATGGATTTTAAGGGCGCAACACGTTTGTTCTCTGATCCGGATTTTGATGGGGAGCCGGTGATTATTCACGAACCTGAAGGAGATGAATCTGTGGTTCCTCCGGATGATGCATCGACCAATATCACCGAAATCGATCCTATAGTTACTGATCCTGAGCAGATCGGCGAGGGTGGGGACACAGGTGAGTCGGATTCTGCCGAAGAGGATGAGGAAGGCACTGGTGGCGGAGGCGGTCGAGTCAAGTACTTCATTGACGATGTCGGTGTAAAGGTTGCTGTTGAACGATCGCAATATCTTGATGCCAACGGCAAGCTCGTTACTGAAGATTATCGCGTCCTTCTCAAGGACGACATCAAAAAAGCATTGTTGGCAGAGTTCGGCTCTCTGTCCGATTTTCTGCGACGTTGGAACAGCGCTGATCGGAAACAGGCTGTCCTGGATCAATTGGCGGAACAAGGGGTCCCCATTGATATCTTGCAACAGGCCGTACCCAATGGCAAAGAGCTTGATGCCTTTGATCTGGTTGCACATGTCGCCTTTGATCAAAAGCCTCTTACCCGTCGCGAACGAGCCAATAATATCAAAAAACGAGATGTTTTTGGCAAGTACGGCGAACAGGCTCGCGCCGTGCTGGAAGTCTTACTCGAAAAATTTGCTGATCACGGGGTCCAAGATATTGAGGATGCAAAAGTTCTGGAATTACCTCCCTTTGATCAGTTTGGTACGAAAATGCAGATCCGGCGCGGGATTTTTGGGGGAGTCGAACAGTACACCAAAGCAATACGTGAATTAGAAACGGCCCTATACGTCACGGGCCAAAAATCAGCCTGAGCGGATGCTCTGGCCAACAGATAAGCGACAAAGCAATGAATCTCAGCAGTACCATCAAGTCCATTCAAGACATAATGCGTAAAGACGACGGCGTCGATGGCGATGCCCAACGTCTGGGTCAGCTCACTTGGATGCTTTTCCTAAAAGTATTCGATCAACGAGAAGAGGAATGGGAGGACGATAACCCCGGATATGTTTCTCCCATAGAAGAAAAATTTCGTTGGAGAAAATGGGCTGCATATATCCCGGATGCCGAAGGGAAGAAGAAGCCACAGATTGCTGCGAGCGACCTTATCGGTTTCGTTAACAATGAACTATTCCCCTCCCTCAAAGACTTGGATGCAAACATAAGTCCTCATCACAAGGTAATCCGAAGCGTCTTTGAGGATGCCAACAATTTTATGAAATCCGGTCCCCAGATGTTAGCGGTGATCGAAAAACTCGAAGAATCCATAAATTTTCACGATTTTACGGATCGGGCAAGCCTAGGCGATGTTTACGAACAGTTGCTCAATGATCTTCGGGGAGCGGGTAATGCCGGTGAATTTTATACCCCACGCGCAATCACGGCATTCATGGTTGACCGCGTCAAACCCAGTTTGGCCAAACGAGAAACCGTTCTTGATCCTGCCTGCGGAACCGGTGGCTTTCTTACTGCGGCTATCGATTTCTTTCGGAATCAGCTTTCGACTCAGTCCAGCGCCGAAGACAAACATGCCATTGAACGTTTGATTCGTGGCATTGAGAAGAAGCAATTACCCCATCTTCTCTGTACAACAAACATGCTTCTGCACGGTATTGATGTGCCAAGCCAGATCGAACACAAGAACACCTTGGGTGTGGGGTGGAACGACTGGAGCGCATCCGACAAGGTGGATTGCTTGATTACCAACCCGCCCTTTGGCGGTTATGAAGACGACGCCGCAGGAGGTGATTTTCCTGCGGATTTGAGAACTCGCGAAACCGCAGACATGTTTATTGCGCTAATCGTCAAGAAACTCCTCAAAGAACATGGTCGAGCTGCCGTAGTTCTTCCGGATGGTTTCTTTTTTGGCGACGGCATAAAAGGTAAGCTCAAAGAATTACTGCTTAAAGAGTGCAATCTACACACAATCATTCGTCTCCCCAAGGGCGTCTTTGCCCCCTATACCACTATTAAGACCAATCTGCTGTTCTTCACCAAGGGAGAGCGAATTGATGATGGAGAGGATCACTTCCACACTGAAACCATCTGGTTCTATGAGCATCCCTACCCCGCAGGATATAAAAGCTACTCCAAGACAAAGCCCATTCGTTTTGAAGAATTTGCGCCAGAACAGGCCTGGTGGGGCGCTGAAGAAAATGATTTCGCTGACCGGGTGGAGAACGAATTTGCATGGAAGGTCGATTTTAAGACTAAACGGGTACAAGCGCTCGCCGCAGCCACACCACTTTGGCATAAAGCTGAAAATCTTAATAACCAGGCTGCTGCTTTGGAAGGTGAAGCAAGCGAGCTACGCAAAAGTTTGGTCGGCACCACTGACCCTGTATATCGCGAGAAAATCGACGTTCAGATTGCCGACTTGCGCTCTCAGGCTGAAGGTCTGCGCTTGCTAGCCCGCGATGCTCAGGGGGCTGGCGACCGCCAGTACTGGCCCATCTACAATCTGGACCTGAAAAATCCGAATGGACCGGAGGAAGAAGTCCACGACCCCGATGTGTTGCTAGAAAAATACAAGTCCTTGCTAGGGCGGATCGAAGAAACCGAGAATCGTCTGAAAAGCGAACTTGCTACCGCCTTGGCGCATCACTTCGTCAGTGAGGGCGACTGATGGATGCGCAGCAATTTCTGGCCGACTTTGGTCATATCGTTAATGCGCCAGGAGGCGTGGTGCGGTTGCGCGAGTTGGTGCTTCAACTTGCGATTTCAGGCCGCTTGGTTGACCGTGGAGTTTCTGAAACACCTGTCTCAGAATCATTGGAATCCGCCGCGCGGCAGCGCCAACAGTATGAGAAAGACTTTCAGTTGCGGACAACACGTTTGCACCCTCCTATGAATGCAAAGCCTTATGCTATTCCTGCGCATTGGCATTGGACACGGTTGGAGAAATTGTCCTTGTATGTCCAGCGTGGCAAAGGGCCAAAGTACTCAGGAAGTGGGGCTGTGTCAGTTGTGTCGCAAAAGTGTGTTCAATGGTCTTGCTTTGATCCAAGAAAAGTCAGATTTGTTGCGGATGAATCACTCGCAGGTTATGGAAAAGAGCGATTTCTATGCAATGGTGACCTGCTGTTGAACTCAACTGGCACAGGTACGGTTGGACGCGTGGCGATATGTTCTAATGTCTCGGAAGACAGTTTTGTAGCGGATTCTCACGTCACCGTTATCCGTTTAAGCAAAGCGGCTGCACCTCGGTACGTTTGGTGCGTTGTTGCGTCGCCTTGGGTTCAAGCACGCATTCAACCTACTCATCCAGACTCGCTTGTCTCCGGGACAACCCAGCAGGTGGAATTGGCGACCAGTACGGTGCGGGCACTTCCAATACCACTCCCACCGATCGAAGAACAATCCTTCATTGTCACCAAAGTCGACGAGTTGATGGCCTTGTGCGACCAGTTGGAACAGCAGCAACAAGGCCGCCGTAAACTGCAAAATGCTCTGCGCCATTCCACTTTGCAAGCCGTCGCCAATGCCCAGAATCAGCACGAACTGCAAGATAGTTTGAACCGACTGGAGGGCAACTTCGGCTGGTTGTTCAGCGAACCTGAAGATTTGGGCTGCCTAGAGCAATGCATAAAGCAGTTAGCGCTAAAAGGCTTCCTCACCTTGGCAAAACCGAATGAGGCAATCTCCGAAGATTTGGAGAGAAACGCTGAATCACTGTCAACGGTGAACATGTTAGAAGAGGCTTGGCAAATTCCAAGTCACTGGATCTGGGCTAAAAGTGCATGGCTAGGCGAAGCACGCCTCGGCAAGATGCTCGATGCTTCAAAGAACAGAGGGGAACTGCGGCCATACCTGAGAAACATCAATGTTCGATGGCATCGGTTTGATCTGAGCGATGTGCTGCAAATGAGGGTCGAAGAACACGAACTTCAGCGAGTTAGAATCAAACGTGGTGATTTAGTAATCTGTGAGGGTGGCGAGCCTGGAAGGGCCGCAATATGGGATCGAGATGACGAATTCGTCATTCAAAAAGCTCTGCACCGCTTTCGGTGCGGCTCTCATGTTCTCTCAGAGTATCTGCTTTTTTGTCTGGAGCACGATTATTTCTCGGGAAGATTGGCCCGTTACTACACGGGGGCAACGATCAAGCACCTAACTGGAAAAGCACTCGCGGAATATTCGATCCCACTACCACCCATTAACGAGCAACACCGGATATTAGTCGTTACTCAAGCCTTGGCTTCTTTTGTCACCAACTTGAGAGCCGAGCTGGGCCGGTCGAATAGATGCGCAGAGTTGTTAGCCACAGCCGCCGTTGCTGCACTCACCGGCATCACTATCAAACAAGAAGAGGATGAACCAGTGAAAGCCCCACAAATCGAACTGATCGCCCCGATACGCCTGGGCACGCCGCCTGATATCAAGGCCCAGGCCCCGTTGGCAGCGCTCCTAGCACGATACAATGGCGAGATGTCTTCTCGCGATCTGTGGCAACGCTTTGGCGGAGAGATAGATGCCTTCTATGCCCAGCTAAAAACAGAGGTGGCACACGGCTGGATTGCTGAGCCTGAGGTGGCAGTGATGCGAGAAAAGTTCTCCGAAGTGGCGGAGGGCTGACGATGCAGCTCAGGCATTTGGCTATCACGCATTTTCGCAATTTGCAGGATGTGCTGATCGACTTTGCAACGCACCTATCACCTATGCCGGGTACGGATCACGTGGCAGTGTCCAAGCCCATTCGCAGCCATGCCTTGATCGGCCAGAATGGTACCGGCAAGTCCAATCTTATCGAGGTGTTGATAACCATCTTTCGCGACGTCGATCTCGACCGTGAAGCCGCGCTCGATTTCACGCTAGAATATGAGATTCGCGGGCATACGGTTCGCCTTCAGGCCGAAACAGCCAGACAGAAGCGGCCATTCGTATGGGTGGACGGTAAGAGCGAGTCGCAAGGCTATCTACTTAAGAACCGCGAACTGCTGCCCTCGCATATCTTTGCCTACTATTCGGGCCGTAACGAACGCATCGAAGCCCTTTTCCAGGAGCATCAGAGGCGTTTCAACCGGCGTCAGGAAATTACCACCGATGCAGAGCTGCCAGAGGAACTGCTGAAGAACTTCACTGCCAGTGACTCAGATATCCGCGCCTTGGAAGAGGCCAAACTCCGCCGCGAGGCCAGGTTGAAACAAGCGGGCGATGACCGCTTGCGTCGCCTTTTCTATTGCAGGGGCGGCCACAGCCAACTCGTGCTGCTAGCCTGCCTGCTGTCGGATGATCCAGTCTTTCAAAAGGTGCTGAAGAACTTGCATATTGAGTCGCTAGAATCAGCCCTGTTCGTACTGAAGGAACCGCATCGTTTGCGTGAGAAGCGTCGCAGCGGCAAGTTTGATGCGAACGAGCTGAACGAGGGTGATCCTCGCTTTTGGTACGCACGCGGCAACGTGGTGAGTGAGTTTCTTGACAAGCTTTGGCAAGTGGCCTGGGCACCCATTGAACAGGAAGCCACCAAGCAGATCGACTTCCGTGGTCGCACGGAGAAGCAACGTCAGCTTTATTTATACGTACCCAGTCATGCCAAGCTCAAACAATTGGGTGAACTAGTAGGCGGTACCGACAGTTTCTTCAGATATGCTGAAGGTGCCTATATCGGCGACCTAATCGACGAGGTGCTCATCACGGTAAAGAAGAGAAACGAGCACGGTGGCAAGGTAAGCTTTACCCAGCTCTCCGAAGGCGAACTGCAAATGCTCACCGTGTTGGGCCTGATGCGAATCACACGCGAAGATCACTGTCTGTTCCTGCTCGACGAGCCGGACACACATCTGAATCCTATCTGGAAACTACGCTACTTCGATGACATCGAGGGCGTGCTGAGCGCCAACATGGGGAATACAATACAAGGTGAATCCCAGATTCTGATCACCACCCACGATCCAATGATGATTGGAAGTCTTAGGAAGGAGCAGGTGCACATACTTCGCCGTGAAGGTAACCAGACCATCGTGGATGTACCGGATGAACATCCCCAAGGAATGGGCATTACCGGCTTGTTGAAAAGCGAATTGTTTGGACTCTCCTCGACACTCGACTTGGAAACTGAACGTCGTTTGTTACGGCGGAATGAATTGTTCGTTAAAGTCCCGCGAACACCTGATGAAGAAGCTGAACTGAGTCGTTTGAGTGCCGAATTGGCAGATTTGGGCTTCTCGACATCTGATTTTCGAGATCCTGACTACGCTCTGTTTGTGCAAAAAATGGCTCAGCATCGAAAGTATCGTAGGCCGGAATTGACGCCGGAAGAAAAAGAGGCACAGGACGCTATTGCAGATTCGATTATCGATGAAATTTTGCGTGAGGAGGCGGGTAAGTGATCTTCATTGATCTGGTGCATAAATTGCCGACTGATCCTGACTTACCGGAGGCGGTTCGTTGGTCTCAGAAAGCATGGGAAGCATGGCTGACCAAATCAAAACATTTAGTTGAAGAACTTTCTGTGTTGAATTCAGAAGGAAAAATTGAAGAACGCAACAAACTAATCGACAAAAATAGCGCTCATTGGGGTGCACTCAAACCTTGGTTACTTGAGCTGTCTAATGGAAAGTGTTGGTTTTCCGAAGTTAGAGACCTCTATTCTCATTATGATGTTGAGCATTTCCGTCCGAAGAAAGAAGCCAAAGAGTTAGTTGCAAATATACGCGATGGTTATTGGTGGCTGGCTTTTGATTATATGAATTTTAGGGTGTGTGGAAATGTCGGTAATCGGAAGAAGGGCGGATGGTTCCCTCTCAGAGAAGGCTCATTGTGTTCTACATATGAACATCGATGTGAGGATGCTGAAACAGTATATCTGCTCGATCCCGTTGATGAATCTGATGTACAATTAATTACTTTTGATGAAGAAGGAAAAGTTATTCCTGCTCCAGATGTATCTCAGTGGGAAGAAGAACGAGTTATGGAAACAATTAAGCGGCTTAAACTCAATGATCATGCTCCTTTGGCTGAAGAGAGGCGTAAAATTTGGCAAAAAATGAATGGGTTGATTGAAGAATATACAAATGCAAAAGCAGGGTGCGCTGCTGGTATGAATCCGGTAGCAAAAGAGAAACTTCGGCAATCACTTTTTAAAATGCGATTAATGGTCGTAAAGCAGGCAGAATTGTCTTCAGTAGCTAGATGGTGTATACTTTTTCGTAATGATTCAGGTTTAAATAGATTTTTTAGTGCGGTTTAAATATTTATTTATTTAAAAATATGTCAAAGAAGTACGTGTCTATAACTTATAGCAAAAATTCAATTTTTTTAATTATAGATCGCAATCAAATTTTTTTTAGATTAACAACTTAAATTAAATTTGAAATGAAAAATCGTAGTGCATTTAAGTAGTAAATATTAAAAGGAGCTGCAATATGCGATTTGTGGCCGGAGGGCTCAATGGGACGTACCTCATAGAGATTCATGAACATGCATTAAAAAGTACTGAGTCTGTTAAAATTGCAGTTGCATATGCATCTCGTTTTCCGCAGATTTTTCAAGATTGTTGGAAGATGAAAATTAAGTTAACGTTTTGGGGTCGATATGACGAATCTGTGCCGATCGAGCTGCCAATATTGAAAGGATTTTTAGATAGGAAATCCCCAAATTACGTATGTAAGTTAGTGCCGGATATTTTTCATCCAAAAGTGATCTGGTGGGAAGGATATGGGGTGTATATTGGTTCAGCAAACCTGACGGACAATGGCTGGTTTGGTAATATAGAGTGTGGCTTATTTCTGACCGAATCCGAGCTTGATGAAAATGAAATAGCATCAGAACTAGCTAGTTTTTTTAGAGAGTTAGACTCTCATTCATACCCATTGACTGACGAAATTTATTCTCAACTGAATGAGTTGGCTTTTGCAAACATCGGTGTCGAAAATAAAGCAAAAGAAAGCAGAAAGAAATTTAACAGTACCAGAACTATCCCTAAGAAGCATCCGCTCACTTACGTGGCGAAAAAGAATGCACAAGAACGCCGACGCAATGGATTTTTAAAGGAATGGCAGGATACCCTTCAAATTCTACGAAATATTTCAGATAGAGTTTCTGATTCAATGTATCGTCCTGTGTGGATCGATGAAGATGTCTCAAAAGGTATTCAGGCAGATCAGTTTTTGCATGCATTTTATTATAGTCACGTCAAGCAAGGTGTTAGATCGATACATTGGGAGCTATATGAAAAAAACAATAGCTCGCCTGAGAAGGCCTTGGTTGAGTCTATGCGTTGGTGGAGTAGGTTGCAAGAACCTCCGCATGAAGAAGATATTGTTATAACAGAGTGGGCTCCATTTCTTAGTCAACGACTGAATAAAGATGATATGATGGAAATTCAGTTGAGTGATTTTGTTGAGATTTGCTCTAAGATTCACGCGCTACGTGACCATTCTTTGAGGGTCAGTCATAACACCTTCGGATCTCCAACTCCTTTGCCAAAAATGAATAGTGAGGAGCGAATTCAACTCCTTGCTCGCTGGCTTTACGTACAAAAGTCATCCCTTGGGCGTAATGTTTTAGATACAATATATTATATTCTTTGGGGTGGGCCAGTGTCAGAGACTCCAAATAGAATTTTTGAAGCATCTTCGAATGACAACTGGAGGATTCCTCACTTTGGGATTAGTACCATTGGGGAGTTGGTAGGGTGGGTGATGCCGGATCATTTCCCCCCAAGAAATGGAAGAACGAGTAAGGCTCTAACTGCTTTAGGATACGATGTTAATATTCATAGTGAGTAAGTAGGTAGATTCTTTTTTAATATTAATACTTTGACTTGTTAAAAATCAATTTTTATTTATAAACAAATTATAGAATCTAAATTTAATGATTGAATTTAATGATATTGTACTAATTGTAAACTCATTAATAGCTTTTTTTGCTATGGTCATAGCTTCAAGAAGCCTTTATATATCTAGGCGTACGTTTTACATAGCTAATCAAGAATATACAGAAAAAACGCTACCGATACGTGCTAGTTTGATTGATGCTTTTACATTTTATTCTAAGAGTGAAAAGTACTGTGCGTTTGCTATATCATACACAAATCAAGCAACACTGCCACAAACTCTCGCCCAAATAGACCTTGAGCTGGAATTCACTGATGAAGAGGGTATATGTGGAAAGGCAATTGGATCTCCGATAGGTGTAAGCTTTCCCTTTTTTATGGAAAACGATTCAAAAAAAATCGCAATTCCTTTGAATTTAGGGCCTCGCGCGACAGAGTCGGGGTGGGTCATTTTTAAGATTCCCAGTAGCTCAAATCGCAACTTTCTTCCACGCGCTTACAGGGTCAAGGCGCATAGTTCTGACGGAAGAGTTGCGGTTATTGAGGCGTTTTTATTAAGGCACATTGCAGATGAAACGAATATCAATCAGTGAATCCGCAGTGGTGCCGATTGTCGGCGATGGCGCAATTGCCATTCAAACCACCGCCGATGGGCGCATAATACCTGTTCTTATTTTGGATTGTGATAGACATAAGGAATTGCTTAATCATATTTATCTGCATGAGAATTCATTGCCTGGAGATGTGATTTGTAAGTGGGCTGTACAGTTTTTTAATACAAGTAGTGTATTTTTAGTGCTAGATTTTGTACGGCCTTCGACAACTCAGGCTTTGCTTCAATTCGACCTCTCCCGCCAAGCTTTACTAGCTGATGGCATAGTCCGATCCTGTGGTGTCTACCTACAGCCGAAGCAATCTGGCTGTAGAGTAATAGAAGGCCTAGGCCAACCTAAGATTCTCATTGAGGTTCACCCACAGACTAAATTGTCTAACTGGGACTCCATATTGCTGAAGGCAATTCGAAAACACATGCGAACCAAGGGATTGAGCCGAAGTCAGGCCAAAACTGCCTCAGAGGATTTTTTGAAACGCGGTAGAGAGATGTGGGGGCTAAGGGTGGGGTACCCATAACAAAATGTTGAGAAGCTATTTATAGTAGCATATTATGTCTTCATCAAGATTCTTAAGTGTATTATTGATTACAGGTAGAGTCATATGAAATTAGTTGCTGCTAAAAAAGTAGATATGAAAAAACATGATGTTATAACAGACTGTGAAGTTTACTTAATATATGTAAAAGTCCGTAATATTGAAAAGCTTGCGGATGAAATGATCCAGACAATTTCTGACACAAGTTGGATTAATACTCTAAAAGCAGCTCAACAGGCAACATTTAAAGCAACTTCAAGAAGGACAATAGTTAAACTTGTAAATAATATTAATAATCGTATTGAAAACGATGCTTTAACAGAAGATTTTGGTGAGTACATGGTCTCTAATACCGCTCAGTGGATTCTAGAGAAAAAGCATTCTCATTCTAAAGTTCCGCTTGCTGAGTTGGTTAAAGGTAGAATCAGTGGAAATGAAGGTTTTGATTTTCATTCAGAGTCAAAGAATTGTCACATCGTATTTGGTGAAGCGAAATATAGTGGGTCAAAAAGTCCTTATAAGAAAGCGCTGGAACAGATTAAAGAATTTATTGACGAGAGCAAAGACATGGCAGAGTTAAATGTTCTTGAGCATTTTGTTACAAATGTTGCTATGGAGAATTGTTTAGACGGAAATAAAGCCTATACCGCAGCTTTTTCTATAAACGCTCGCGACGCAAAAAAAGTACTAATAAATGCCGTAAAATCAGACTACTTAAAATCATTGTTAGACCATAAAGAGATTTATTTGATTGGAGTTGAAGTCGATGATCCAGCGTTTGATTGACGGAGAAGACTTAGAATCTGACATTCCTTCGATTTTGAGTGCATTCCACACAAACGGTCCTGTGGACTCGTTTCTTTTGGAAAAGCTCGCTTATTACAAAAGATATAATTTTAAGCGTTTTTCTGCTTTTGAAAATAAGCTATTGTATACCATGGGGCTATTTTATAAAGTAGATGCTCCAAAGAGTATTTTAGAGGAAGTTTATTCCATATTCGCAAAATCTATCGAGTCAGATACCGGTGTAAATTTTACTCCTGTTCAAGCAAGTGTGTATAATTCTATTCATAATAATCGTTATTATTCATTTTCTGCGCCTACGAGTGCAGGAAAGTCTTACTTATTTAGGCAGATTATTCGTGAAGCGACCGGAGATATTTTAATTGTAGTTCCATCTAGAGCATTAATTTCTGAGTATTACTTTGAAGTTATAAATAACATTGATAAGAATGTTCTTGTTCTTCAGTTTATTGAAGATGTGAATACGTCAATGATTGACCGAAGAATTTTTATCGTTACCCCAGAAAGAGCAGTCCAACTATTCAAACAAAAAGATAGATTTAATATTGAGTTATTCCTTTTTGACGAAGCTCAACTTTCAGAAGAAGGCTTTCGAGGTTTACGTTTTGACGCTCTTGTTAGGCGAGTGGATCGTATTTTTCCTGACTCAAAAAAAGTATTTGCTCATCCTTTTGTGAGCAATCCAGAAGCTCAACTGTCCAAGCATCGATTTAATTTTAAAAGACAATCTAACGCCTTTAGCTATAGTCAACAGACTGTAGGCAAAATTTTCCTTCATTTTGATAACGGACATTTTGCTCACTTTTCTCCTAATGTAGACTGTGCTGAATTACCCATAAAGGGTGATATTGCAAAGGAAATACTCGACAATAATGGGACAATGCTCATCTATATTTCTAAGAATAAAATTTACGATGGGACTTATCGTTTGCAATTTGGTAGATACATAGATTTGTGCCCAAAACTCGATGATAGGCATGCATTGAGTATTATTAAAGAGCTTAAAGAATTTATTGGTGCAAAGGAGGAAGGTTCAGATAAGCACTCAAATTTGATTGAGCTAATGGAGCGTGGTGTTGTAACTCATCACGGTTCAATGCCATTGAAAGCTAGATTAATTGTTGAACAGTTTATTAAAGAGGGTCTAGCCAGAATTTGTTTTGCAACATCTACACTTAATCAGGGCATTAATATGCCTTTTGATGTTGTTTGGATAGACAATTTCCATGGAGTAAAAGAATTAACTCTCAAAAATCTCATTGGGCGTTCGGGCAGGACGAGTGTTGAAACGGAAGAATTTGATTACGGATATACCATAGTAAAAAAAGAAAATGTTAAGTCATTCACTGAACGGTACCAGAAATCTTATAGCCTTTCAGACGAATCTCAGCTCGATTTAGAGACTAATGAAGTTGATGTAGATGTGAGAGATTTGGTTGATGCGATTAAAAATGATGAATTCAATGACGATCTGCACTTAACTGATAGTCAGGTCGAACGCATTGAAAAGAGTAACATCAGGAAAAGTGTCCGGTTTGTTCTTGATACCCTTTTACTTGATGGAGTGCCCATTACAGGGGCCGAATATTACGCAATAGCTGATAAAGACAGAAAAAAGCTTAAAGAATGTTTTAGGAAGATGTATACTGAACATCTTCTCAGGAAAAAACTTGAAGTTCCAGAGAAAATTGTTCTTAGCACAGCTATTCCACTTATGCTTTGGCACGTTCAAGGGCGGTCGTTTAGTGAGATTGTTTCCCTACGCCATGCTTATTTGACTCAAAAAAGCAAAGTTGGCGAGATTAAATCAAAATTAAAGAAAAAAAAGATTACAAATAAAGAAGCAAATGAATTATATAATGAAATGACAATCAGGTTCAGTCAAGTTCCGTCTATGCTACCTAATATAAATTTAAAAAAGAAGTCGTCATTTTCTGAAGTTCACATTAGTAAATTAGACTTTGATAGCCTTGTTTATGATACTTACGATTATTTAGATAAGGTTGTCTCTCTTTCTATTACAGATCCAATATGTGCAGTTTTAGAGCTTTACTATAAGAATAAAGATGACAAAAGAGCTATTGATTTGTCAAATTACATTCGGTACGGAACAAATGATTCTACAGATATTTGGCTAATGAAGTATGGATTTTGTTTAGACGATATTGATTGGATTAAAGAGCATGTAGAATCTGTTGATAGTACACGGATATATTTTAGTGAAAGTGTCTATATGCTTACAGAAGATAAAATTAAGGTTGTTGAAAGATACTTGTAGTGACTACAATCTTATACTGTCAGAAAGTCATTAGGAAAAATCTAATAATAAAGGTAAGGGACAGGAATGGATAGCATCCGCCTGGAAGCAGACGGGCAACAACCTCTCCCGCTAGTCAGGGGGAGTGTTATGTTTTTAGGAACCACTGAAGATTACCATCCTCTTCTAATAACGCCCAAACCGCCGCAATTAAGATGCGCCAATAAGTGTGATTAAGGGCAAAATTTTGTGGGTTTTTGAACCCACAGAAACCCACACAACACGACGCGAAACTGCGTAACTAGTTGCAATTCGGGTGGGTAAAGCGGCATCCATCGTCCTGTCACGTCGAAGGATGGGACGTCAAGAATGACGGCTCTTCTCGTAGTAGAGGTCATTTCGACAAAAAGCAGGATGCCGTCGATGCCGGACGCAAGATTAGCCAGAACCAAGGCTCCGAGTTCTTCATCCATGGCAAGGACGGGAAGATTCAGAACAAAGACAGCCATGGATGCGATCCTTATCCACCCAAAGGGTGATGACTTGAGGCAACTCACTGTGATTGATTTGAGTTAATGATTTGATATTGGATGGGTTATCTGATCTTTTTTTGAGAGAGTGATTTTGTTAACAACATTTACAAATTTTCAGTTTTTGTTGACAATTTTTATATGTTTTTCATTCATTTATGCTATTTTTCTCAATGGTTTTAGATATATATAATTTGTTAACAAAATAATGGTAAGCATAACCCTTTTAGCGAATACCTTTTTACAAACTGTAAATAATAGAAGTGGAGTTACTGAAATGACTCCACTTTTTTTGTTATTGACACTTTTTGGTAAGGGCGTTTTGTTTCCGCTTTTTGCTGACCACGCTTACTCTCCGACCCCAATTGCATACCCGCCTAAGTACCCCATTTTCTGATTATCTTCATTGCCCAAGATGTACACACCTCTCTGAATATCCCTGCTGCCGCCATGCTGGCATGGTGAGCGGAAAAATCGCCAGGCACGGCGCAGGGAGGTTACATGCAGCATTGGGTACCAGACAGACGGAGTTTCACCTTCAGGGTCGGGTCGGCGGAGGGTTTTCGGGTCTACGCCTTCACCGGGACTGAAGAGGTCCACAAGCCCTACGAATTTGAAATCGAGCTCGTTCACGAATCGCCAAACGTCGATTTCGCCGAGGTCCTCGGCAAGTCCGCCTGCCTGAGCATCACCGACAAAAGCGGAGGTGTGCGGCATGTGCACGGCGTGGTCCGCAAGTTCACCCAGCTGCACACCGCCCATGCGCGCACCCACTATCGCGCCGTCCTGGTCCCGCGCCTGTGGTTCCTCGGGCTGGTCACGGATCACCGCATCTTCCAGAACCTGAGCGTGCCGCGGATCATCGAGCAGGTGCTCAAGGATCAGAATTTCACCGGCGACTCTTTTGCCTTCAAATGCTTCTTTGACTACGCACCGCGCGAGTACTGCGTGCAGTACCGCGAGACGGCCCTGCATTTCATCTCCCGGTTGTGCGAGGAGGAGGGGCTCTATTTCTATTTCGAGCATTCCGAAGATCGCCACGTGCTCTGCTTCTCGGACCGGGAGGGAGGCCCGAGGATCGGCGGCGAGAGCCTGCTGCGTTTCCACCCCGGCGCGGGCACGGAGGTGGATACGGCCACGGTGCGAAGCGCCGACCTGCGCCAGGGCATCGTCAGCGACTCGGTCTCTTTGCGCGAATGGAATTTTCAGAAGACGCGCCTGAAGCTGGATGCCGGGCAGATCCAGCCCGACCCGGTCAAGGCCCCGATCCCCGTCGGCATGACCCTGGAGCAGTACCATTACCCGCATCTCTATCAGCTTAAAAAAGAAGGCAACCGCTACGCGGGCATTGAGCTTTTGCGCCACTTCAGCCTGAGCCGCCGAGTCGAGGGCACGGCGGACGTGAGCAGGCTTGTCCCCGGCCATACCTTTGAACTCCATGAGCATCCCCGGCCGGAACTGAACGCCACATGGTGGGCGGTGCGCGTCACGCATCGGGGCGAGCAGCCGCAGGTGCTGGAGCACGAGGCCCCGGACCGGGGCATGACGTATGAGTCCGGTTTTCTAGCCATTCCGGAAACCACGCGCTTCGTGCCCGCCGCGGACCACCCCAAAGTCCGCGTCATCGGCGAGCAGAGCGCCATCGTGACCGGCCCTGAGGGCGAGGAGATCTACCCGGACCAGTACGGGCGCGTAAAAGTGCAGTTCCACTGGGACAGGTTCGGCACTGTGGATGGGCACCCTAATGGCGCCACTGATGGGCACCTTAATGACG
>SWCB01004160.1_pt1 | contig 35949 bp, 38 predicted proteins | sample 4692901 | NCBI WGS metagenome assembly SWCB01 (sample SAMN10267276, study PRJNA491770) | bioreactor metagenome | isolation source: DHS bioreactor inoculated with subseafloor sediment | place: Japan: off Shimokita Peninsula | collected 2006-08 | reverse complement strand
CCACCTCTGGCCAACCACCACCACGCGGTCACTTGGACCGCGCAGGAGCGCATCTGGAAGCTCCCCAATGCGAGTACCGAACCGGTCCCCAAGGAGGTCCTGAGGGTGTGAGTCAATGAGCCGCGCCATCGCAGGCGACGCGTAATACTCGCCCGGAGCGGGGAGTGCAAGGCCGCCTGGCAAAGCCACGGACGAATCGGGGGTAGCGGCCACACTGACGCTCGTGTACGTGCCATCCAGGAAGATGTTGACGACGGTGGTGCGTAACGCGTGGCCGTCGTCGGGAACGGGGGCCTCTGCATCAGGACCCTCGGCGTCAAGCCGCTGTCCCCCGTAGGTGGCCCAGGCCGCCCTATCGTCCCTGTCAGGCAGATGGAGGTACGCCCCAACGAGGATCAAGAGAAGTCCGGTGCCCAGGGCAACACCCGCGACGATGCTTCCTAACCGGCGATATGCGGAGGTGCCGTTGAGCAGCACCAATCGAGTTGCGGCCGGGTTCACGCGTGCACTCCACGGGTTGCTGCACTGAGCTGGCCGTCACGCACGATGACTTCGCGGTCCGCGTAGGCCGCGGTGCGCGCGTCGTGGGTAATGAGCACAACGGTGGTTCCGGACTCGCGCACCGCATCGAGCATCGCGGTGAGCACGTTCTCCGCCGATACGGAGTCGAGTGATCCGGTCGGTTCGTCAGCAAAGATGACGGCGGGGCCCGTGGCGAGAGCTCGCGCAATCGCGACCCGCTGAGCCTGACCGCCCGACATGTCGCCTGGTACCTTGTCCGCCTGATCGCCCATATTGAGCCTGCCAAGCCACTCACGAGCGGTCGCGGTGGCAACCTTCCGGGACTTGCCGCCCATCAGAAGCGGCAACGCGACGTTGTCGGTCGCCGTGAGGTCGGGAAGCAGTTGGCCAAATTGAAAGACAAAGCCCACCTTGGTGAGGCGTAGCCGCGCCCTCTTGTCCCCCGATAGGGAGCCGATGTCAATGCCGTCAATCACCACGTTGCCGTGATCGGGGGCAAGCACGCCCGCGAGGCAGTGAATGAGGGTCGATTTCCCGGATCCCGAGGGACCCATGACCGCGAGCACCTCCCCACGCTCGACGGTGAGGTCAATGCCTCGTAGTGCCTCGGTGGGGCCGAAGTTCTTGCGTAGTCCGGTAGCGATGATGATGGGCTCAGCCATGGCGGAGCACCTCCTTACGGAGTTCGGTGAGGCGCGCACTGGTCATGTCGATCCAGCGCAGGTCCGCCTCGATCTGGAAAAGGGCGTGGTCAATGGCGAGTCGCTCGAGGAGCGGCGCCCCCTTTTTGACTTGGGTAAGTTCACGCATGCGGGCAAGATGCGCGACCCGTTGGACGTCGAGCAGCGCCTCTGCGTCGTCGTTGAGCATGAGCGCCAAGATGGTCTTGGCAAAGAGGTTGCTCTGGAGCGTCGGAGACGGTGTGTCGGGACTGCGGAGCCACGCCTGCAGGTGGTCCCGACCGTGCGCGGTGATCCCATACCGCTTGCGGTCGGGCCCCTCACCCGACTCCTCGCCGAGCGCCTCGATGAGGCCATCACGAATCATGCGAGCGAGCGTCGCGTAAATCTGCCCAAACGCGATGGGCCGGTCCGCACCGAACACGGAGTCGTAGCGTTGCTTCAGGTCGTAGCCGTGAGTAGCGCCCTCACTGATGAGCCCTAGCAAGGCGGGTGTCTTGTCCATGTGACCGACTATACACCCGGTGTATACCCCGAGTGTCTATAGGGGATTACCCTGAGATTGCGCCGGGGATGGCCGCTCGAAGAAGCTGTCTAGCCGCCTACGCGACGCGAACCTGCTAGGCCCTGGGCGTGGCCTTGCGCATGAGTACGTAGCCGACAAGCGCTGCGAAAGCAGTGAGCGGAAGCGACCAGGTTGTGATGGTGGGCACCGAGTTATCGGTGAAGAACGAGCCCACCGACCCCCACGCATCGGCTCGCGTCACCAACCAGCCAACCGCAACCAAGACCACGGCGAGCGAACCCAAGAAAATGAGAATGCCATTCGCGGCCCAACGGACAAAGACGCTACCCGCCGCCGCCCCGAGGAAGAACATGAACAGCAGCATCGCGAAGTACACGTAGGCCACGTGGATGAGCGGTAGATCGGACAGTACCGCGGGTGCGAAGAACCCGCCGTCAACACCCCATCCCCCGGTCAGGCCTTCCACGCCAGCAAGTGCCGTGATGCCTGCCGCATAGAAGGCGGACAACCCCACGAAGAACGTGGCAGTACCAAGGTAGTAGTCACGCCGCGTCGATGAGAAGCCCATGGCAAACCGGAACGTCTGGTTCATCGACTGTGCGGCGACCACCACCATAAAGAACAAGATCCACGTGGAGCCGCCGTTGTACTGGAAGGCATCCGACTCGACCCCTGCGTCTCCCGCGGCTCTCAGGACGATGTGCCAGATGGAGTACGTGAGTGCGAAGCTGGCCGTGAAGATGAGCCACGGCGTGACAAGCGTTGGCCACGGGTTGGCGACGTGAATGCGGATGACATTTGCTACGCGCTTTGTTAGCGGCGCCCCTGGGGCAATAGTGACGATGGCGGTCACGAGGCAATCTCCTGTCGGGAAGTGCCGCGCGTGCGGCCGATGATGAGCTGTTGAATAGATAGGGGCACGACGTCGAGCCCGGCGGCCTGTGCGGCGGCTTTATCGGCGTCTGACATCCCCGTGAGAGTGACCGTCGCGAGGCCGCCAAGTGAATCCCAGGTGAGGACCTCGCGGCCCTCTGCGAAGCCCTGAATGGCCGCCTGGCGCCCCGCCAAGGTGGTGGCACTTCCGCGCAATTCGTCGGCGTCCGCATCGATGATGATCCGTCCGCCGTCGATCACGAGCACGTGGTCAAGGATGTCTGCAACTTCGTCGATGAGGTGGGTAGACATAAGGATCGTGCGCGGATGGACGCCGTAATCAAGCAACAGTCGGTCATAGAAGATCTGGCGGGCCACAGCGTCGAGGCCCGCATAGGGCTCATCGAAAATGGTCAGTTCGGCGCGCGCGGCGATGCCCACCACCACCCCGACTGCGGAGCGCTGGCCCCGAGACATACGCTTCATGCGTCGGCCAAGCGGCACATTGAACTCGGCCACAAGATCATCCGCGAGCGCCTCATCCCAATGAGGGAACACCCACGAGGCGGCGCGCAGTACGTGCTTGGCGCGGAACGCGTCCGGGTAGATCTGGGTCTCCTTGATGAAGCACGTGCGTCCCAGGACGCTTGCGTTTTCGACGGGCGACTGGCCAAACAACGTGGCTTTGCCCGACGACGCGAACTCCTGGCCCGTGAGCAGGTGCATGAGCGTTGTCTTCCCGGAGCCGTTCCGGCCAAGCAGTCCGCAGATACTGTGTTCAGCGACCGAGAAGGTGGCGTCTGTGACTGCCTCGACGGCCCCAAATCGCTTCGTGAGACCTTGAGCCTCGACAATAGTGACGGTCATCGTTCCGCCTCCTTTTCGATCATCTGTTGTAGTTGCTCCGGCGAAATCGCCAATTTGCCCGCCTCTAGCACGAGTGGGCGTACGTATTGAGAGCGAAATGCCTCGCGCCTCTGCGCCAAGACCATCGCGCGCGCTCCTGGGGCCACGAACATGCCAATCCCTCGCCTCTTGTAAAGAATTCCGGCCTCGACCAGCAGGTTGACGCCCTTAAGCGCCGTGGCTGGGTTGATGCGGTGAAAAGCCGAGAGTTCATTGATCGACGGGACTTGACCCTCTTCTGGCATGCCGCCGTCCAAGATCTGCCCCTCGATTTGCTCCGCGATCTGTACGAAGATCGGCCTGCCCTCGTCCATGTCGCCTCCGCACACCTTGGTTGGTTACTTACTGAACTAACTAACCATGTGTCAGCGCCCGTGTCAAGAACACAGATGTCAACCGCAACGAGCATTCGGGCGAGCGGGTGGCCGTACAGTGGGATTCATGCCAGAAGCACCCCTTGTGTGGATCGACTGCGAAATGACCGGTCTAGATCTCACCACCGACGCCCTGATCGAAGTCGCCTGCATTGTGACCGATGCAGAGCTCACTCCCTTGGGGCACGGCGTGAGCGTCGTCATCAAACCCTCCCCCAAGGCCCTCGAATCGATGGGCGACTTTGTGCGGAATATGCACGTGACATCTGGCTTGCTCTCAGAACTGGACGGCGGCATGACGATGGCCGATGCCCAGCAGGTGGTCATGGACTACGTCAAGGCGCAGATTGGCTCGGTTCGCGCACCCCTGGCGGGGAATACGGTGGGGATGGACAAGGCCTTCCTCGACCGCGACATGCCGGATCTCATGGCGCTCTTGCACTACAGGGTTGTCGACGTCAGCTCGATCAAGGAACTTGTCCGCCGCTGGTACCCACGCGTGTTCTTCAATGCCCCGGCAAAGACTGGCGGACACAGGGCCATGGGTGACATCGAGGACTCGATTCAAGAGCTTCGGTACTACAGGGAAACCGTCTTCTCTCCCCTGCCCGGTCCTAACTCCGACACGGCAAAGGCCGCCGCGGAGGCTGTCACGGAGCACGCTCCGGCCTCCAACGGTGACTGACCACGGGCACGCACACGCATAGTGTGCGTGGACCTCATGGTCCTTGATACACTTTCGCTGGCCGTAAGGCCGATGGTGGGCGTAGCTCAGCTGGTAGAGCGCCTGGTTGTGGTCCAGGTGGCCGCGGGTTCAAGTCCCGTCGCTCACCCCATGTGGTGAGGTTCAGACCGTAGACAAGAGTCGCCACTCTTGAAACGGTCTGAACCTCACCACTTTTCTTTTCTCGGGGACTCACAAGTCTTCGTCAATGACGACCCATGAATGGGTAGGTCGAGTGCCTTGTTGAGTATTGACCGCCAAAGGACGCGCTTCTACCGTTGCAGCAACGTTGCTCCCCACGGCTGGACGGAAACTCCCATGACTGACCCATCGCACTTTTCGAGCCAAACCCGCTGGCAGTGGCGCAGCGAACAAACGGACGCCTCGATGCCAAGGCGGCGTCCACTCGCAACACGGCGGATGCGAACGCCGATGCAAGCCGGCGCCGTCTTCATGACGGCGCTGATGCTCGCCGCCTGCGGGTCAAGCAACGATGGTGAAGGCCAGCAAGTCGCTGACGAGGGGCAGAATTCCTCTGCCAATGACCAGGCCACGCAGCAATCACCCGCAAGCGACCCGGCCGAGTCCCCCGTCACCGCTGAAGGTGGAACGGGCATGGGCACCGTTCAGATCGGCGATGAAGTGTGGGAGTTCACCATCAGCAGGTGCCAGTCACTTGCCGGGGCCCTCGGAGGCCAAGGCCAATCGGTGGATGACCCCGACAATGTTGACGTCTCATTCGAGTTCCAGCCCGAGGATTGGGAGGATCGGGATGCCTCTGAAGGGTGGGACGACATGGCATCGATCCGCATCGACAGCGAGGAACCCTACCTCCAGTGGGAGACAGGGTTGGGTGCCCTCCGGGATTACAACTTGCCGGCCGGTTTGACCGCAGATGACACCCCGGTCACGGGTTTCGACATTAGCGACGACGGCCAGACGGTCACCGGCGAGGCCAAATTCGTCGAGATAAACGCACTATTCTCCGGGCAGATACCGGAGATCATGGCTGGCACATTCAGCTTCTCTTGCCCGCCAAAGGGGTGACGTAGCGGCGTGCGCACATGGCCGACGCTCCTCAAACGGCCTCTGTTACCATCGATGATGGTCAACTCGGCTGCGAGCGGCGACGTTGTTGAGCAAGCCGTCAGAACCATCGTCGGTGGGCGCTCCGTTGTTCTGAATGGGGTCATGGGGGTGGGCAAGAGCCACCTCATGCGCGAGGTGACGGCGAGGCTGCGTCAATCCGGCTGGCGCTGCACGACCATCAATGCGAACGTGGCGACTGCCACCATTCCCTTTGGCGCACTCGCCGAGTTCGCGGTGGGGGGTGATCTCGCCAATAAGCCAGCCGTTTTGGCGGCGATCACTGACATGATTCGGTCACTCGGGGCCGGGCGGGCACACCTCATTGTCGTGGACGATGCCCCCTGGCTCGACGATCAGTCAGTCGCCGTGTTCCACCAATTGCTCGTCGAATCCGACGTTCAGATTATTGCCACTGCACGCTCCTCCGATCGGGAGAGCGAAGCACTCGGAGGCTTGTGGCACCGCTTAGATTTTGAGCGAATCGAGGTGTTGCCTCTCGCAGACCATGACGCGGCTGCTGTCGTGCACGAGTACTTTGGGTCGGGGCTGGAGCTGGAGACGGTGGGCCGGATCGTGAACAGGGCGGAGGGAAACCCGCTCTTTCTCATCGAGCTTGCAAGGGCGGCTGTCGACGGGGTGCCGAGTGGGCTCACCAAGCGGCTCCGAGAGATGGTGGTCGACCGCATCGCTCGCCTTGACGGGCACACCCGAGCACAGCTCGAGTTTGTCGCGGTAGCGGATCCATTCGACACGGACCTAGCCATCGCTGACACTGGGGCGCTCGAGCTTCTCGAACGTGAGGGTCTGGTGACCACCTTCAACGTCGCCAACGGCGTGGTGGCCCGCCCAGCGCATCCCCTTTACGGTGAAATCGTTCGCGACTCGTTGACTGCTCTGCAACGCAAAGAGGTCAGCCGTCGTCTGGCGCAAGGCTTCTCGGCAGACCCGCGAACTCGACCGGGAGATGCGTTGCGTCTGGCTGGTTGGCTGCTCGCTTGCGGCGACTCACCGTCGGTCGAACTGGCAATCCCCGCCGCGCGCGAAGCGATCTCCCTCCTCGAGGTCGACCTGGCCAATGTGTTGGTGGGCATCGCCACAGCGGAAGACCCAGGCTTCGATGCTCTCTTTGTGGCTGGGGAGGTTGCACGCATGACCGGCGACATCGAACGGGCCATGGAGTGGTTCGATCGAGCCTTCGAGGTTGCCGAGGACTCGAGTGACCTGCGGACTGCCGCTTTGGCGATGGGGCAGATTCATGGCTTCTACCTCAACCGGCCCGATGAAGCGGTACGGATACTTTCTGCAGCAGCGGACCGAATGACCGACGAGACGCAACGCCTTGAACTCGAGATCGAGCGGGTGCTGTTCGGCTCCATGCTGGGCCGATACGCGGATGTGCTCGAGGCCGCAGAGTTGGTGCTCAACAATCCTGAGTGCGGCGTCGAGGCACGTTGGACCGCCTGCACCAACGTGGCATGGGCTCAAGTGCAGTTGATCGACCTCCGTAAGGTGCATGGTCATCTTGACACCGCCTTCGCGCTCATCGACCACGTCGTGGCTGAACGGCCGGGTGAAGCTGATCTGCTTCGGGGCGTGAGGATCAACGTGCTAGTTGAGGAGGGGAGGCTCGCGGAGTCTCTGATTTACAACGAGTCATCCGAAGCAGACAAGGTTCCCAAGGGGTTGACGCGGTTTGCTGCCTCCCAAGCTGCATGGATGAGTGGAGACATCGACGTGGCACGTCGGCTCCTCGACGGTTCCATTGAACAACTCAGTGCTTTCGACGCATACAACGCATACCCGTACGTGAGTGCCGCATCGGCCGTGTTGGCGTTCGTCGTCGGTGAACCCGAACGGGCACTGGCCGCCATCGACGACTCGACCACGAGGGGTGGTGGGACGGGGATGTGGGATCAGTTGTGGCTGGCTCGCGCGCAGGCTTGGTCGGAAGCGACGACTGGACACACGACTGAGGCCGTGGCCGTGCTGCTTGAGGGTGTAAAGGTGGGCCTTGCGACATCTCACTACGGGTGGTCATTGCTTGCGTTGCATGATGCAGTCGCGTGGGGTGCAGCCCCTGCCGTTGCCGACATGTTGAGACCGCTTCGGGCAGATATGCATGGGGCACCGCTCATGATGAGCATCGCCGACAGCGTGCTCGCTCTGGCCGACGATGACCTTGATGGGGCGGTACGCGAGGTCGCCAATCTTCTCTCGCTCGGGTCGCGGTGGCACGCGGGGGTGGTCAATAGCGGCCTTGCGCTCGGACTCCACGCCGCAGGTCGCGACGTCGAGGCACGTCGTGCTGCAGCATCGGCGATGGCGTGGTTACCGCCAAAGATGCCGCACACTGCGAGGCTGCGAGCGATGGGTTTGAGCCAGAGTCAGCTCACGGTGGTGCGCGAAGCGCTGGGTGGCCGAACCGACCGCGACATTGCGGACGCTCTCTTTCTGTCGCCCCGCACCGTCAGCAATCATCTTGGCGCGATCTACGCGAGCCTGGAAGTCTCGGGCCGCGTTGAGCTGGGCAACCTGCTCAGCCCACACAGTTAGGGCAACACACTGATCCAGCGGTCTCGGGTCGACCCGTACGGCACGCAGCATAACGACCTGCAACGACGAAGGCCCCCTGCTATTGCATGGGGCCTTCGTCGTCTGACAGCTGCTGACTAGCGCTTGCGGAAGAGCGCGCCACCCACGCCAAGCAGGATGATCGCCACGACGATCGAAATGGCCCAGCGGATCCAGTCGATCCCGTCAGTGGCCTCAACGCCCAGTTGGGCTGCAAGCCAGTATCCGATAAGGGCACCGCCGATACCCGCAAGCCAGTTGCCCCACCAAGGCATTCCTGACCTACCGCGGCGGATAAGGGATGCGATGATGGCGAGCACTGCTCCTGCGACCAAAACTCCGATTAAGTCCATGAAGACCACCCTTTCCGTGCGAGCAGGGCGGGTCCCTGCCCTCCATCAGGCTATCGTTGAGGCAGACTTGTCGTCCATGTGGGACCAAGAGGAGACACCATGATTGCCGCGCTAACGGGCGCCGGCCTCTCGGCCGCCGCGGGGCTCAACGCCTTCATACCCTTAGTGCTCGTGGGAGTGTTTGCACGCTTCTCCACGTTTGTGGATCTCCCCGAGAACCTCATGTGGCTCCAAGACTGGCCCACCATCATCATCGGCCTGTTGCTGCTGGCGTCTGAACTTGTTCTTGACAAGATTCCAGGCGTTGACCACGTCAACGATCTCATCCAGACGGCCGTGCGCCCCTTGGTCGGCGGAGTGATCTTCTCTGCCATGGCCTCGGCCTCCGAGATCGATCGGGGACAATTCTGGTCCGACAACCCTCTCATCGGCGGCATCGCTGGCGCCGTGATCGCGTTCATTGTCCACACAGGAAAATCGACGTCTCGACCCGCAGTTAATGCCGCAACGGGTGGCACCGGCGCCCCGCTTGCCTCGTTCGCAGAGGACGCTACGTCTGTGGGACTGGCCCTCACGGCGATCTTCGCGCCCATCCTCGTCACAGTATTCCTTCTTGGAATCGCAGGCGCGATGTACTACATCGTCACCACCGGCAGAAGGCGCCGCCGGACAAGGGAACTCAGGCTCACCCAGGAGCGCGTGGAGCGGGAAGCCGCCTCAGCGCGGGGCGAGAAGGTCGCGTGGTGGCGATCGTGGCGAGAGCGTTACGAGCTTTCAAGGGAGAAGCATGGGGATGGCACTCCCAAGAACGGTGCAACTCCCGAACTTCCGCCGGCGTCTCCCACTCACTAGGCCGCGAAGTCGGCAACAAAGTCGGCAACAAAATCGTTCGCTGGCGTCTCTGTGACTTGCTGGGGCGTCCCCACCTGCTCCAGGATCGCTCCCCTGGAGAACACGGCAATTCGGTCTGCGAGCAGCGCGGCCTCACGGATATCGTGAGTCACCATCATGACCGTGGTGCCGAGCGCGCGTTGAATCTGGGCGAACTCCTTCTGGAGCCTGCGCCTTCCCTGGGGGTCAACCGCGCCAAAGGGCTCGTCCATGAGCAAGACAGGCGGCTGTATGGCAAGGGCTCTCGCGACCCCCACGCGCTGCCTCTCTCCCCCAGAGAGTTCATGCGGATACCTAGGTCCGTGGGTCGCGGGGGTAAGTCCGACGAGGCCCAGCAACTCATCCACTCGATCCCGTGTGCGCTGGGACTCCCAACCAAGAAGGCCAGGCACCGTGGCGACATTCTGAGCAACTGTCCGGTGCGGAAATAGCCCCACATTCTGGATGACGTAGCCGATGCCACGCCTCAGTTGCACGGGGTCTTGGGACATCACATTCGTGCCTCCCACACTGATCGCTCCGGAGGTGGGCTCCACCAGCCTGTTCACCATCCGCAAGGTGGTGGACTTGCCACACCCGGACGGCCCCACTAGCGCGAGCAACTCCCCCGCCTTGACCTCGAAGGTGAGATCCTCGACGGCGACGGTGCCGTCCGGATAGGCCTTGCGCGCGTGCTCAAAGACGATTCCGATTCCGTGCATGCAGATCACGCTACATGGATCGTCTGGCATCCCCGCTACTACAGTGGGCAAGATGCAGTCCGCCGCACCCAACCCTTGGCTCTCGTGGCGATACGTCGAATCCAATTGGGGCGAGCTCAGCCACCAGCTGGGCATCCATACGACGCTCACCCTCCAAGCCATCGCGATAGCGCTGGCCATCGCGTTTCCGCTTGCGGTGCTTGCCCGGAACGTACGGTGGCTCACACGCCCCATCCTGGGGACCGCAAGCGTGATCTACACCATCCCCTCGCTCGCCCTCTTCGCCCTCCTTGCCCCGTTCACTGGCATCGGCCGCACCACTGTCCTCATCGGGCTCGTGACGTACGCGCTCCTCGTCTTGGTGCGCAATATCCTGACGGGCCTTGAAGGCGTCGATCCCGACATCATCGACGCCGCGCGCGGTCTGGGCTATTCGCGCCGCAAACTGCTCTTCGCCGTCGAGGTGCCCAACGCCCTCCCTTCCATTGTGGCGGGGCTGCGCATCGCGACCGTCACCACCGTCGCGCTCGTCACCGTGGGCGTCGTCGTTGGCTACGGCGGCCTCGGCCAACTGATGTTCAGAGGATTTCAGTCAAGCTATCGCGCGCAGATTGCCACCAGCTCGCTGCTGTGCGTCGCGCTCGCCCTCGTGCTCGATCTGGCGATCGTCGCCGCCGCAAGGGCCGCGATGCCGTGGGCGCGCCGCAGGAGGCCCGCATGAGCATCTGGGCGGACGCTTGGGAGTATGTGTCAACGGGAGTGAACTGGAGCGGCGAGAACGGCCTCACGCGCCCAACGTTCGATGGCGGGTGGAAGTTTGCCAACGATTCCATCGCCGCACTCACCATCGAGCACTTGTACATGTCCGCTGCCGCGGTCATCACCGCCGCAGCCATAGCGCTCCCGCTGGGAATGGCACTGGGCCACGCGCGGCGCGGGGGCGGCCTCACCGTCGTCCTATCGAACATTTCACGCGCCATGCCCACCCTCGCCTTGCTGACGCTCTTTGCCGCATCGAGCATCGGGTTCGGCAACCGAGCCGTCATCATCGCGGCCGCAATCTTCGCCTTCCCTCCCATCCTGACAAATGCGTTTACTGGGATGGCCAACGTCGATGCCGACGTCACGGAAGCCGCCGTCGGGCAAGGCCTCACCCGCCTCCAAGTGGCCGTGCGCGTCGAACTGCCACTCGCGTGGCCGCTCATCGCCTCCGGCCTACGAACCTCTGCGTCGCAGACGGTAGCCACCGTTCCGCTTGCCGCACTCGTCGCGGGGGGCGGTCTTGGCGTCATCATCAATACGGGCCTTGCGACACAGCGGTATGGCCAAGTCCTCGCCGGCGGTGTGTTGGTGGCCGCTCTCACCCTCGCGATCGATGGGTTGATGGGCGCGCTCCAGAAGCGGCTGACGCCCTTGCCTCTGCGGGTAAGGGCTCGTGCTGTGGCGTAACACGCCTCCTCTTCGCTTTAATGGTGCAAAGGGGATTCTTGGACACGTTTCAGCTGGTCACGAATCGGCGTCATCTGCCGCATATCGGGAACATGCCAAGCCTTTTGTCGGTTTAGCCTCCGTCCCAGTAAGACCACAAACGAGGAGCATTATGCATACCCGTCTTGGACCCTTGGCCGTTCTTGTCACGTCAGCACTCTTGATCGCGGGCTGCTCATCCGATGGGCCGTCCACCACGTCGAGCTCCGCCGGAGCCACGAACGACGCTTCTACCGGCGGCGCCACGGCGATGGCCGCGCAGGTTTGCCTTCCCGTGCCAGGCGATTCGATCGTCGTGCTCACGGATGACCTTATGCTGCAGAACTCCGACAACGTGATCCCCGCGATCAACGCGACGTCGGCGAGCAACGTCCCGCTCTTGGCCGCTCTCGACGCCGTCTCCGACGCGCTAGACACTTCCACTTTGATCGAGCTCAACAAGGCCGTCGACATCGACAGGATGACCTCGTCCGAAGTCGCGGCGTCCTTTGTCGCCGATGCCGGCATCGTGGCACCGATGGACGGCAGCGGTTCAATCACCGTGGGTGCCGCCAACTTCTCCGAAAACATCACCGTTGCCGAGATCTACGCAGAGGTGCTCCGCAACGCGGGCTTCGACGCCACCGTACGCACCATCGGCAACCGCGAGACCTACATGCCGGCGCTGATCTCCGGTGAGATCGATGTGGTCCCCGAGTACGCCGCAACCGCAGCCGAATACCTCAACCGCACGCTCAACGGTGCCGAAGCCGCCCCCGTCGCTTCCGGCGACATCACGGAGACGTACAAGGCCCTGTCCGACCTGGGCAACCAGTCAGGGATCATCTTTGGAAAGGCCTCTGCTGCTCAGGACCAGAACGCCTTCGCAGTGACCACCGCTTTTGCCGAGCAGTACGGCGTCACGGCGCTCAGTGACCTCGCGGCCAACTGTGGCGGGGGCGTCTCCCTAGGTGGACCGCCCGAGTGCCCCGAGCGCACGTTCTGCCAGATCGGACTCGAGGAAAGTTACGGCATCGACATCAATGACTTTGCCGCACTCGACGCGGGAGGCCCGCTGACTAAGACGGCAATCCGCAAGGGCGAAGTAGCCGTGGGTCTGGTCTTCAGCTCTGACGGTGAACTCGCAGCGTAGTGTCGTTTTGCTGAGTCACTCACCAACCACGAAGGCCCGGTCCTCCAGGACCGGGCCTCCTGTTGGCCATCCGGTCGACCGGGGCGGACCGCCTAGAGCCAGGTAGTTCCACAGCGAGAACTAGAGCATGTGCCAGCCCTGCAGTCCGCGCCTACGACGTACCGCTCTCCCACCGCCTGGCGGGGGCACGTAAACCGTACGCCTCATATTATCTTCGCGACCTGGAATCTGAGTCGTAAATCTGGTCGCTGGCGTCCGATCGCAGTGCGAGTAGCTCCGGCTTCTTGGAGCATCTGCTATCACGAAACAAGGGGACTCGTGCCACTAAGTGGCGAGGGACACGTATAGATGTGCGCGTGCTGCGAACCTCACGCATCGCATGCACGCGTGACGTCGACCCGAAGTGAGCCATGCAGACAGAAGTCTACCGCAGGCAGGCTATTCGAAAGTCAGGCGAACAGCGCCGCCCTCGATGGCAACCCAAGGATCGATAACGGTGGGATCGCAGACTGCGTGCCAGTAGTACGAAGCGATCACACCGAGCCCGTGACAAGCGTCATGCCACGTCCCCTCGTGGAGAATCACGAGGTCGCCATGGCGAATAATGATAGCCCGAATCTCGCTCAAGTTCGGTGCGACGGAGTCGGGATTTCCAGGGGCTACGGCAAGGAGAACCGGTTCAGAGTTAGTGAAGAGTGCTTCTTTGGTGTGGTGATGGCGCTCCATTTTGGCCGTGACGCACGGCGCCTTGGCAGCCACGGTATACCCCAGAGATCCCGCTTCGTCGAGCATCGGTTGTTTCGTGAAGACTCCGGACCAGTTGTGTCCCGAAGACTCCGTCACTGCGTCACTTGCACCATTCAGTCGTATCACCTGCCCAAAGGGTGCAAAGTCGATTTCATCGAGCTCGACTGCGCGAATCTCGCTGATCATGTGCGTCATAACGGGTGTCTCCCTTAACTGTCGTTTCGTTCTGCCTTGGTCAGTAAGCGATACGTTCCGCAAGGAGTCGATCTCGTTCAGCCAGGAAATCTCCCGGCGGAGGGAAAGCTCTTGGGCCGCGCAGTCGGATCTTTGACGCGGCGTACCAGTTAGCGAGTTGCAACGGAATCAGATTACGGTCACCCAGTAGCCACGCCGCACAGAAGGCAGACGCGAAGGCGTCCCCTGCTCCTGTGGTGTCTTGGATAGCACCGTCGACCCGGCAAACCGCTGCGGACGAGGACCCGCTCGGAGCGATCAAGCGGCTTCCTGCGGCACCTTCTGTGACCACCAAGGTCCAACGGTGCTTTTCTTGCAGCTCCAGAAGCGTTCCTTCGTGTGCTTCATAGGTTTCTTGCGCGACGAAAACAATGTCGAGCTCCGCTGCCGCTGAGCGAATCCACGATTCGGACCAGTCAGAGTGTTCAAGTGTCGCCGCGACGAGGTTGGTTGCCTGTGATACTTCTTTTAGGAAGGACCGATGTGCCACCCGGAGGACTCCAACGTAGACAAGATCCCAGCGCTCATTGACCACATGTGAGACGCCACGGTCGAGGCCCAAAGTTACTCGTTCTCCATCGTCGGGGTAGTCCACGATGACGGTTCGGTTCCCCGAGTCATCAACCGCGACATAACACACTGTCGATGGGCCAGCTGATTCAGCATCCCACCTAACATCCACGCCGAAGGAAAGGAGGCTCTCGTTGTCGACTTGTGCGTACTCGTCGTCTCCGGCAGACCCGATGGCTGTGACATGCGCTCCAAGTGATGAGAAACTCGAAGCGAAGTTCCCGTCGACACCCCCCGCAACCGCCACTACTCCACTGGCAAGTACTTTCTCTCCGGCGGCTGGGATGGTCGGCACGTTGAGTTGGACGTCGATTACTGGTCTACCCATGATCACCAGCACGCACCTGCCTCGAAGTGGCTCGGCGATGCTGAATTTCGAATTGCTTCGGGTCATGTGGCAATCACCGTCCGGGCCCGTCGCACTTGTCGAATCCCCTTCGCGGCGACCGCGATGAACGTCACCAAGTAAGGCAGTACAAGAGCGAACTCAGACGGCAGGTCCACTCTCTGAAATGGGATAGCTGCTGCTCCCATGAAGCCGAACAGAAGGGCCGCCAGCCCGACGATGAGCGGCTTGCCATCCCCAAAGAGTACTGCCGCAACTGCGATGAAGCCCATCCCCGCTGTCATCGCCAGGGTGAACATCGAGAGACCTGATAGTGGTAAGTATGCGCCGCCGAGACCAGCGAACGCTCCCCCGATGAGGAGTGCCCGATAACGGTATCGGTGTACGTTCACACCTGCAGCGGTGGCAGCCGAACTGTTGCCACCCACTGCTCTCATTCGTAGGCCCGATCGAGTGCGGTAGATATACCAATGAGCCCAAAGTACGACAAGGAGAGCGAAGGGCATCATGAGATCGAAGTTTCCCAACATCTTGGGGATTGTGCCAGCAGTGGTCGACACGAATTGACCTGAAGCACCAAATACTGCGGCCAAGAGGACCGCCGTGAGTGCGAGCATCACCAAGTTCAGAACAAAACCGATGATGATCTCATCTGCGCCGAAGTAGACCGTGGCGATCGCAAAGATTGCTGCCACAAAAACGCCACCCACAGCACCAGCCAGGAGCCCGAGCACCACATTGCCGGTGGCATGAGCGACACCGAAGCCTGTGAATGCACCCGCGATCATCATGCCCTCAAGGCCGAGGTTGAAAACGTTCACCTGCGAGGAAAAGGCCCCACCGACAGCTGCCAACACGAGCGGTGTCGCGGTCTGGATTCCGGCCACGACGATGAAAAGAATCGATCCGACGATTGCACTCATCTCAAAGGACACGACGCCTCCTAATGGTCTGGATCGCTTTCTTCACCGGATCTATTGCGAACACGAGAATGAAGAGGGAGGCGATGAGCTGGATCATGTACGGCGAGACACCGGTGAACTGCTGGACGGCAAGTTGCCCGTTCTCAAGGGTGCCGAGAAACAGTGCGGATGCTCCAATGCCAACCGGATGGTTCATTCCGATTAAGCCAACCAAAATTCCGTTCCACCCGAAGTCCAAAAGGGACCCGTCAATGAAGCGGTTGAGGACCCCCTGCACCTCGAATGCCCCCACGAGGCCGCCGAGTGCGCCAGAGATGAGGAATGTTCGAAATTGGACACCCCTCGCGTTGATACCGGCGTAGTCGGCAAACCGCGCACCATCGCCAACCGACGTGATCTCATAGCCAAGCCCCGTCTTAAGGAGGACCAAAGCACCGGCCACGAAGATCAGGAAGGTCAGGACAATCGTCCACGATGCCTCGGAGGAATCGGTAAATCGTGAGTATTCCGCTGCTGACGCGATGCGTCGGCTTGTCACGGTGATGGACTCTGTGCCCGCGCCGGATTCGGCGAGGAAGAACTCCCGGATCACAAGACTGACTAACAGGAACCCGATGTAGTTCAGCATCAACGTCGTGACGACCTCATTAATCCGATATCTGCGGAACAGCCACGCCGCAGGTAGCGCCCATAACATGCCGCCAGCAGCGCCGGCCAGTGTCGTCAAGGGAATGAGAACGATTGCCGGGAGTGCGGAGAAGGTGGAGCCGACGATCGCTGCGCATGCAGCCCCCACGACGACTTGGCCTTCAACCCCAGTATTGAATATCCCCGCACGCGCTCCAACAATAAACGCGAGACCGGAAAGGATGAGCGGCGCGGTCCATCGGAGGAGGTTGAGTAGAGCATCGGGGCTCCCGAAGGACGAGGAAACGACCGCGTCCGTAAACTCCGAAAAGGACTCGCCTTGCGCCGCGACGAGGGCCGCCGCGACGGCTGTACCGATCGCGAGCCCGACAATGTATCGCAACGTTCGCTGCTGGATTGGTCCGATAGTCACTCGCCAGCCTCCTTGTTCAGCCCCGTCATCGCAGCGCCGATCGCTTCAACAGTTGCATCAGCGCGATCAATTTCGGCCACCATGGCGCCATCGAAGAAGACCGCTACACGGTCGGAGACTTCCATGAGCTCGTCCAGGTCACTCGATGAGACAATCACGGCACAACCGTTAGCCGCGAGATCACGCGCACGCTGGCGGATCGCGACCGCAGATCCGACGTCAATGCCACGAGTGGGCTCCTCAGCTATCAGTACAGCAAGGTGTGACGCGAGTTCGCGTGCAACGATGAACTTCTGAAGGTTGCCGCCGGAAAGCGATGCGGGCAAGGCGTCGATGCCGCTGCATTTCACCGCACCGTCCTCGATGACCTGGCGCGCAAACTTGCGCGCGGCGCGCTTTCGAACGAAGCCATTCTTGTTGAATCGGGGGCCCCACTGGCGCCCAGCCATTGCCGAGAACCAAAGGGGCTGCGTTGGTAGGGTGGCGACTTGTCCGCGGTTAGATGGAACATACGCGAGTCCGGCATCACGAAGTGCGCGGACGGATCGGTACGCCGCCGTTTCCGGGCCGACCGTAACTTCGCTCGAACCGCGCACAGTGACCGTGCCCCTGAGCATGGGCTGTAGTCCGGTGAGCGTGGCGATGAATTCGTCTTGTCCCGACCCCGCGACACCAGCAATTCCCAAAACCGAGCCTGCCCTTAGCTCGAGGCTTATCGGCCCGATGCTCTTTGTAGATGACCCATGTCGCTTGCAGACGAGGTCACTCGTAGAGAGAACAACGGGATGATCGGTCAGCGTTGTAGGTGTTCGCTTCACCACAGGGAGTTCACCACCGAGCATGAGTTTGGCAAGGTCCCGCGGCTCCATCTCGCCTGGCTCGGTGGATGTCACGATCTCGCCTGCACGCATCACGTGGATCAGATCTGCTATATCTAGGACCTCATTGAGCTTGTGGCTAATGAAGACGACTGACTTCCCAGCATCGCGGAGCGTCCGGATCGCTCGAAATAGCCCCCGGGCTTCTTGGGGGGTCAGGACGCCGGTGGGCTCATCCAGGATGACGACCTGAGCATCGCGGTAGAGAACCTTTAGGATCTCGACCTGCTGCTGGACACTGACTGGGAGTGTACCGACCGTACGGTTGGCGGGCACGTGTAAGCCGAAGTCATCGCTGATCCTTGTGAGCCGGTCGAGGCAGGCCTGCTTATCTAGGCCAAGCAGGCTTGAGGTCTCCCACCCCAGCGCAATGTTCTCCCAAACTGTCAACCTGTCGACGAGCGCGGTTTCCTGAAACACCATGCCGATGCCAGCCGTGGCAGCATCGCGGGCGGAACGGAAGGTTACCGAGCGGCCTCTAATGGTGATGCTCCCCGCGTCAGGTGTTTCGACACCCGCAAGCATTTTCACTAGCGTTGATTTGCCAGCGCCATTCTCTCCCACGATCGCGGTCACGCAGCCGGGGTCGAGCTGTAGCGAAGTGCTCTTCACCGCATGGACCATTCCGTAGGACTTTCGCAGATCCGTTAGGACAACCCTTGGGATATCGCGGACAAGTGATGGGTCCCCCGCCAAGTTGGCGGGGGACCCGTGGTTAGCACTTAACATCGATACTTCCGTCACGGAGCCCTGCTTCAGCGTCCTTGACCATCTTCTGGAGTTCAGGAGTGAGCGCGTCGAAGTCGCGCTGATCGTAAAGCGGAGCGCCCTTCTCCGCGTCATAGATATACATTCCAGATGCGAAGTCACCGTGTAGAGCATTCTTTGCAACCTGGTACGCGGCGGTACCTGCATCTTTCAGTGCGGACCACGGCACTGAACCCGTGGCCACATCGCCCTGCCATGAATCAGACCCAATGCCAAAGATGCCGTTCGACGCGGCTCCCGTCAGTACGCCAAGGCCGGTCTGGTTCGCCGCTTGGAAAATGACGTCCACGCCATCGCCCGCCATCGCGGTGGCGATCTGCTGACCCTTCTGGGGGTCAGTGAAGGTTCCTGCGTAGACGGTTTGTACCTTCGCTGTTGGATCTGTGGCGGCGACGCCAGCTTCAAATCCGCATCCCCACTCATTGACGACGCCCATATCCTGCCCACCGACGAATCCGAGATTGCCAGTCTCGCTCAAATTCGCGCTCACGACGCCTGCTAGGTACGAAGACTTGACAGGATCGATGAGCAGGGACTGGACGTTGTCAAGGCCTGGGTCAACTGCTGAGTCCACAATGATGAACTTGGTGTCTGGAAAGTCGGGTGCCACTTCGGCGACTGCGTTACCTAAGTCATCCCACAACACCATGACCGGGTTGAAGTTGTTGCTGGCCGCCGAACGCAACTGCTGTTCATAGGCCCCAGCTTGGACTCCGGGCACCTGCTTGGCAGGCACGCCCTCCTCTTCCTCGAGCCGTTGGAGGCCAGCAAACACGAGGTCTGCGAAGGGGTTACCGGCTGGTTGATTCATGATGAGAATGCTGCCGGCGGTCTCAGTCTCACCGGAAGCCTGTGGCTCGGACCCAGTTGATGGCCCAGTGCTACAACCCGCTACAGCGAGCGCGAGTGCGGCGACCGCTCCCATGGTCGCGTGGCGATGAGAGAACTTCATTGTTTTGCTCATTGTGGGGATGCCTTTCTGAGGGGTGCGCATTAGCGCTTGGGTGTGGTTCTCGCAACATGCGCAAGATCCGTGGCGAGTTGCGCCAGGTCTATGTTGGAAACGGATGAAACGAGTGAATACCAGTTACTATTCACAATGTCGATTCCCGAGTAGGTACCCGAGATCGCGCCTGCCATACAGCCGATAGTGTCTGTGTCATCTCCGATATTTGCGGCAGCAATCGCAGTTTGGTTGACGTCACCCGAGGTCGCGACAAAGAGCCCGATCGCGGCCGGAACGGACTCGTAGGTGTTCAATCCTGCGCCAATATGATCTGCAATGCTCTCCACCGCTGAGGCGAGGTCCGTGGATGACCTTGCAATATCCACCGCCCAGGCGATGCGTCTCACTACTGACGGCCCAGCGACCTCCCGGCCGTCCCGGAGACCAAGCCGCTCTCCGATTGCCGCGCCTTCGAGGGCGGCAACGACGACGTCATCGACCCTTGAGCCGTTCACACAGGCTGTGGCGCAGGCAGATGCGATCGCGGCGGCACCAGCGATCGCGATCTGGGTGTTGTGGGTCGGGGCGCAGATCACTGCCGCGGCAGCCGCTGCGCCCTCAACGTCGCCCGGATTGGCCCACCCCGCAGGAGCCGACTTCATCGCTCCACCGTTGCTCGCTCCGGTAAAACTTTGCACGGTCCCCATGCCGACCGCGCGTGGGTCTTCGCCGCCAGCTATGCGTGAGATGGCAAGTTTGGTGCTCGGGCCTGAGAACTTTGCAAGCTCCGGGTCTGACGCCCACTGCATAAGATGCTCGATCACTGAGTCAAGTTCCAAGCCCTTGCCCTCGATGGCCGCGCGCGTCATGGCGACCACCAATGACCCGTCATCTGTCCATGCGCCAACAACGCGATCCTGGTCATACGGTTTGTGGCGGAGCGGAGTGAAGTCATCGAGCCATCCATACAACTCACGAATCTGGCGCATGCTGAGCGTTTCGGTGATTGCGCCAAGAGCGTCTCCAATGACCGCACCCGCGAGCCCCCCATGGATGCGGTCCACCAACGTATGGGCTGTGCCGTGATGTTTCATGTCGAAGTTCTTCCTATCGATTAGTCGCGGACGGCGACGGCTGGTCAATAATGCGGTTGAAGCTAAGTGAAAAGATCTCGCTCAAGTACTTCAGTCGAGACCACTCACGTGGGCCGTCCGAGCAACGCGCGACGCCACAGACTTGAAGGAAGGGTGTTGCATATGCGACCCCAAAAACCGCCGACTCCACGTCATCGGTGAAACCCACCTCGATGGTCGTGTCGACGGAGGTGAACTCGATCCCCTGGTTTGCTAGTGCGCGATAGAGCGATCCCCCGGCCGCGAGCGAATCCTCGTCATCCAGCGACGCGGCAGGGACTCCGCGCGTCCATGAGTCCATCAAGATCGCGGGAGTCCGATCGATGGTAACCAAGCGCGCAACGTGCAATGCAGTCTCGCCAGGCTGAGTTCCGAGCGACGCCGCAACCTCGTCTGGCACCGCCTCGTCGCCCAAAGCGAGGACACTCACCTCGAACGCAATGCCTTGGTCGCGGAGGTCTCCTGTGCAACTGCGCCAGTTTTCCAAGCGGTAAGGAACACGCTGCTGAGAGACGAACGTACCCTTGCCCTGCCGCCGAACGATGAGGGACCGCTGAGCCAACTGATCGAGCGCGGCCCGTACCGGCGCGACACTCACGTCGAGTGCTTGAGCGATGTCCCGCTCCGCCGGGAGGAGGTCGCCAGCGCTGTAGCGTCCGCTTTCGATGTCTCTTTCGATAGCACGTCGAACCCGATCTCGGAGGTTTCCACCCAAATTGTCAACGAGCGGCACCGACAGTCCGTATGTCTTCATAAGGACATGTCTACATGTTGATTGATTTCAAGTCAAGGATAGGTCTTGACAAATCAGAAACCTCCAGACGCCTGGTTTCGTTCTCCCCATTGAATTCCTCCGGCCAGGGTGGGGGCTTCCTTACCTGAGCCGAGTCGTTTGCGCGTGACTGTGAGGAGCCGCGAATGAAGCCGCGGCAGCCAGCAACGAGGAAGAGGACACCCACTTTTCACTACGCGAAAAGTGCCGGGAAGTTGTCAATATTGGTCCGATGCGCTCACCCTGATCACGAGTGCAACTCGGCTCGGGTCTGGTGGAACTTCTGCGCGACAAAATGGCTGAGTGGCCTGCCCGCTCCGAGGATAGATCCGGCTAGAACGCAAGATCGGGTGAAGCGAGGTCTCATCGGCGCCGGTCAGACTCGCGGCTCGCAGCCTGTGGCCTGCTCCGGCAGCCGTCTGCTCAGTGACCACCGGGCGAACACTTCCCCAGAGAAATACTTTGTCTGCGAGGCTTGGCCAATCGTGGCAGGGCCTGCGGGATATGGGACTTGTTGACCGGGTCGAGCGTCTGCCACGGAACCGCGCGAATGGTTGCGGCATCTGCGGTGCGCGGAACGTAGGGCAACTGCCAAAACGAGATGACATCCGTAGCGTTCATCCCCGATGGGCTCCTCCACATGGGAGCGGTGACGCCGATAGAAACGATCTACGAGAATTGTGGCACAGCAATAACGGAGTCTTGAGTGGGACTTCATCGAACCGAGCGCGTGAAGATCGCAGACTCCTCGACATGGGCGACGAAGTCGAAGTCGCGCGCAAGATCACAACACTGGCGTGGGCAAACGGCTTCAACCCGAATCATCCCGACCAAACCCGGCGCGACTCACTCCCGCATGCGGCTGGCATCTGGGTCATCCTCCAGATATTTCAGGCCCGTGATAGCGCCGGAGACCCTAACTACGAACAACACGCCTTTGCCGCAATGCTTCTACGGGTTCTCGTGCGCGTTAGGTGGTGCGCGCGGTGAACTTACTTTGGCACTCGCAAAGCGCTGGCCCTTCCCGCCCAAGTTCTGGTGGGCAACTCCGAGCATGGGAACCTGCGAGCCCCCAAAGGCGACGAAGGCCCGGTCCTCACGGACCGGGCCTTTCGTTGGTACACCCCCCGGGACTTGAACCCGGAACCCACTGATTAAGAGTCAGTTGCTCTGCCAATTGAGCTAGAGGTGCATAGATTGATGCGACCAGTCACATTACCAGCACGTCGCCGTCCAGAAAAATCGGCGCCCCCAACAGGGCCCCTACCCAAGGGAATCGTCCCGGGCGTCTGTCCGTTAACCACATCATGAGCATTCGACTAAGCGCGGGCGATACCGCACCCGACTTCACTGCCCCCACAGACACGGGGAGCTTCACGCTGTCCCACCACCGCGGGAAGAACGTGATCGTCTACTTCTATCCCGCGGCGATGACACCCGGGTGCACTACGCAAGCATGCGACTTCAGGGATTCACTTTCCACGCTGGGCGCCGCAGGGTACGAGGTCGTCGGCGTCTCGAAGGACACCCCCGAAAAGCTTGCGCAGTTTCGAGAGGCCGAGGGCCTGAACTTCACCCTGGTATCCGACCCCGAATTGGTAGTCCAGAATCTTTATGGCGCGTGGGGCGAGAAGTCGATGTACGGCAAGACGGTCAAGGGCTCGCTGCGATCGACGGTTGTGATCGACCCAAAGGGGAAGGTCTCTCTGGCTCAATACAACGTTAAGGCGACGGGCCACGTGGCAAAGCTACGCAGGGACCTCGGCATCGACTGAAATTCCCGCTCAAGAAACGTCACGACGCGAGCCTGCTGAGTTTGCCTATCAATCGGCGCACAGTCACGATGCCCAAAAACCTACCGTGGTCATCGATCACCAGAATGGGCGCGCCGGGTTCATACCGAGACGTACTGAGTCGCTGAGCGACCTCGGCTGGCCGGGCGTTGACGTTGACGGTGAGAGTCGAGACGAGTTCGCCCGCGATCGCCGACGCCGGATCGACGAGCCCGTGAGGTCGCTGTTCGGTGTCTACCACCACAATCCATTGACTGTCGATGTGGTCCCACGCGTGTTGCACGCTTCCTTCCATGGGGATTGTCGGAACGGTCTCGATGAGCCTATGCATGGTGTCCCCTGATTGGTCGACAAACGCCGCCAATTGGCCCGCCACCCTGGGATCGATATCGGTGAAGTCAGGTGCAGGCACGGCGAAGAGGAAGCCTTGGGCGAGCGGCACCCTCATATCTGCGAGCCTCTTGGCGTCGGCGAGTGTCTCGATACCCTCCGCCACCACCCACGCATCGACCCGCGACGCAAACATCCCAATCATCTCGACGAGTGCCACCTTGGCTTCATCGGTGGCGACTCCCTGAACAATGGCGCGGTCGAGTTTGAGTATCGAAGGGCGAAGTTCAAGTATCTGCTGAAGCCCTGAATACCCTGAGCCTGCATCGTCCACCGCGATGAGGGCCCCTTTCGCCCTGACCGCGTTGATGGACGGTTCAAGGTCAACCCACTCCCACGATGAGTGTTCGGTAATCTCCACAACGACGCCGTTAAGGTCCGATTGAGAGTTGAAGACATCGCGCACCTTGGGACTGCGCAACGAATCGGGCTCGACGTTGACGGCGAGGAAGCAGTCCCTGGGGACGTGAGGCCTCTGGTCCAGCGCAATGCTGAGCACGACCGCCTCTAGATCCGCTTCGATCCCCCTTTCGCGCGCCCTCGCAAACCAAACATCGGGACTCACTCCACCAGCATCTGGATGCGCGAAGCGCGCGAGGGCCTCATAACCCACCACCACACGCTGATCGAGGTCGATCACGGGCTGGTAATGGCATTGCACCCCGACGCCTGCAATGGCGTCGTCCAAGAGTTGCGTCCACCTGGAGTCAGTGGCGTGACCGTGAGCCTGAGTTGTCATGCCGCCTGCCCGGCCAGGAGTCGCGTGTCCATAACCTCTCCATCGGCCGCGGTACGGAAGTATCCACGATTTCGGTTGTAGAAAGGCTGAGAATGCACCCCAGTGATCACGCTGGGCGTACTTTTGTCCAACTCCCCAGTGCGCTCCCTTACTCGCGGAGCCCGTTCGGAGGGTAATGTTGCCTCGCGCGCGAGTGGCGAAATTGGCAGACGCGCTGGATTTAGGATCCAGTGTCTTCGGACGTGGGGGTTCAAGTCCCCCCTCGCGCACGACAGCGGCCCGGTACCCCTCTCGGGGTTCCGGGCCGCTTTGACGTTGCGCGAGCGCTGGTGCGCGGCTCGTTCGACGTGCGGTCTTAGTGCTCGTGCTCCGCAGCATCGTGCTCAGCGAGCTTCGCGCGCACTTCATCCATATCGAGCGCCTCGACGGCCTCGACGAGCTGGCTGAGGGCGGGAGCAGGTAGTGCACCTGCCTGGTTGAAAACCATGACGCCATCGCGGAAGGCCATGAGAGTCGGGATCGCACTGATCCCAAACTTTCTGCCCAATTCCTGCTCAGCCTCGGTGTCCACCTTCGCGTGGACAATCTCGGACTTGGCGTCCGAACTCTTTTCAAAGATCGGCGCGAAGTTCTTGCACGGTCCACACCACTCGGCCCAGAAATCCACGAGCACGATGCCGTCCTGTGCGACGACTTCATCGAACGTGGAAGCGGTCAGATCAATCGTTGCCATGGCTTCCTTTCCGTCGAGCATCGTGCCCGACTTATACGTAACCAAGATACCCCCAGGGGGTATTCCACGCGAGCGCACGACACCCAGTTGTCACAGCGCGGGATCCTTGCCGATGCGCGTTTGGCACACTCACGGCGCGGAGGTTCACCAACGGCCCCAACAGCCTGCACACTTGTCCCATGACAGACATGGCCGAACTGCCCTCTGAACCGTCTAGCTGGCTCTCAGACAGAGAACTTCGTCAAGTGCGCTCCGAGATGCCCATCCTCTACGTCAACGTGGTGCCTGTGCGCACCGACGCCGTGGGACTAGTCACCGAGGTAGCGCTTTTGCTTCGCGCCGACGAAGGCGTCATGTCTCGTGCCCTTGTCGCCGGCAGGGTGATGTACCACGAGACGATCCGCGATGCGATTGTGCGCAACCTCGAGAAGGATCTAGGCCTCGCCGCACTTGCGCGCATCCCGCTCTCGCCAACGCCCTTTGCCATCGCGGAGTACTTCCCCACGCCCGACTTCGGAACGTTCCACGACTCGCGGCAGCACGCTGTGGCCCTGAGCTACGTGGTGGCGATTGACGGAGAGTGCGAGCCGAGCCAAAACGCCCTCGACATCGTCTGGATCAGCGCGGAAGAAGCAGCGACCGATGAAATCGCTGCCGAGATGTCAGGCGGGCAGCACGTGTTGCTTCGCCACGCCTTGGCGCACTGCGGGGTCCTGTCCGGCTAGAGCTCAGCGAGGTGTGGGGCGAGCGCTGTGAAAGCCCTTCCCCTGTGCGAGATCGCGTTCTTCTGGGCGGCCGTCACCTCCGCCGTGGTGACGTCATATCCCACGGGGATGAAGATCGGGTCATAACCGAACCCTCCAACGCCCGCTGGGGCTGTCGCGATACGCCCTTCCATGCGGCCTTCGCACACCACCTCACGCCCGTCGGGCATGACAAGCACGGCTGCGCACACAAACGCGGCACCTCGGTGCTCTTGCGCGATATCGATCAACTGGTCAAGGAGCAACCGGACGTTTGCGCCATCATCTCCATGGCGCCCGCACCACAGCGCAGAAAAGATCCCTGGCGCTCCCCCCATGACGTCCACGGCAATTCCCGAATCGTCGGCGATTGCCGGCAGCCCCGTCGCGGCACACACTGCACGCGCCTTCACGAGCGCATTCTGTGCGAACGTCACTCCGTCCTCCACGGGCGGCGGCACGTCAAAGTCGCTCGCCGATGCGAGATCGCCCAACGTCCACCCAGGCAGCAAAGGCTCGAGGATGGACCATACCTCGGTGCGCTTATGCGCGTTATGGCTCGCGAACACCACGCGAGGCGTCACCGCCGATGGCATTACAAGCCCAGTTCGGCCGCTTGCAGGCGCGCGAGTTCTGCGTTTCCACCAGAGGCCAGGTCAAGCAGCACATCGAGCTCTGCCTTAGAGAATGCCGCCCTTTCGGCCGTTCCCTGGACTTCGACAAAGTGTCCGGTTCCCGTCATCACGACGTTCATGTCCGTCTCGGCGCGCACGTCTTCTTCGTACGGGAGGTCAAGCATAGGCACACCATCGATGATCCCCACGGATACAGCGGAGATCGAGCCCGTCAATGCTGTGGCGCTGGCCTTGATCGCGCCCTGAGCTTTGCCCCATGCCACGGCATCGGCAAGCGCGATGTAGGCGCCGGTGATGGCCGCCGTGCGCGTGCCGCCGTCGGCGTCGAGCACGTCGCAGTCGATCACGATGGTGTTCTCGCCAAGTGCCTTCACGTCGATAATCGCTCGCAATGAGCGGCCGATGAGGCGCGAGATCTCGTGCGTACGTCCGCCAATTTTGCCGCGCACGCTCTCGCGGTCATTACGCGTGTTGGTGGCGCGAGGAAGCATCGAATATTCAGCTGTCACCCACCCCTCCCCTGAGCCCTTCTTCCACCGCGGAACACTCGCAGTAAACGATGCCGAGCACAGCACGCGCGTGTTGCCGAAGGTCACCAGGCAGGATCCCTCTGCGGCGCGTTGGAAGCTGCGCTCGAAGGTCACGGGGCGAAGTTGGTCAGGGGTACGTCCGTCAATGCGAGTCATGCCCCGAGCCTAGCGTCGGCTCAGATGGCGTACACGACGCCGGGCGCGGCGAGCACCGCATCGGGGAACTCGGCACGTGCCTGGGCAAGGGTGGCGAGGGGATCGACCCATGACGCCACGTGGGTCACCACGAGTCGATGCGCCCCTGCACGGCGGGCCAACTCACCTGCCTGCGCACCAGTGAGATGAATGCCTGGAGGATTCTGGAGGCGATGTGCCCATCCGGCTTCGGCAAGCAAGAGATCCGCGAGCGTCGCCACCTCCACGATCTCCTCGCTCAGGTCGGTGTCGCCCGTAAATACCAGCACCGCGCGGCCTCCCGACTCTGAGGGCCCTTCGATGCGGAAGGCAAGCGCGGGGACCGGATGCCAAGCCCGCGCCGCCGTCACCGTGAACGGGCCGAGCGCACGTGTCTGGCCCCCGGCCAGTGGTAGCCACGCAAAGGGAGCGAGGCAGGCACTGTCGCTCGCGCCCCCGATCTGCATAAGCCTCTGGTCAAGGCCTTCAGGCCCCCACAGCGGAATGGGCGCGAACCCAGCGCCTGCTGAGGGCCCGTAACGCAAGAGCACCGACAAGGACGCGAGGTCGGCGCAATGGTCGACATGTCCGTGACTCACCAGGATGCCGTCGATCGTCGCGGGGTCAACGAGCGCCTGAAGCGGCCCGATGGCGCCCGGCCCCAGGTCAAGGAGCACCCTCCACGTCTTGCCTCCGTCATGCGCCTCGAGGAGGTAGCTCGACGCAGGATTGTCGGGGCCCGCAACCGACCCTGCACAACCAATGACGGTGAGCCTCATAGGTGCAAGCGCTCCACCGAGCGGACAACGGGCCCCAGGAAGCGTTGTGACAATGTTTCGAAGAGTTCGGATGGGCCCGTCACCATGAAGTGGTGCGCTGGCGGCTCGGCGTCATCACGCTCGAGTCCCCTCCCCGCGAGCTCGCGGTAGACGTCCATCGCCGTCTCGGTTGCGGAATCGACTAACGTCACGCCGTCTCCCATGACATAGGAGATCGCACCTTGGAGCATGGGATAGTGCGTGCAACCAAGGATGAGCGTGTCCACATCTGCGGATCTCAATGGCTCAAGGTAGTCGCGCGCAACCTCGATCACCTCGGTCCCGCTCGTGACCCCCTGCTCGACAAGCGAGACGAATCGTGGACACGCTTGCGATGTCACGACCACCCCTGGAGCCGCGGCGAGAGCATCGTCATAGGCGCCCGAATTGATCGTGGCCACCGTACCGATGACTCCGATGCGCCCCGACCGCGTCGTCTTGGATGCGCGCCTCACCGCAGGGACGATGACCTCCACCACCGGCACGCCTTGCTCTCGGGAAAAACGTTCGCGGGCGTCCCTCAAGACGGCGGCGGACGCCGTGTTGCACGCGATGACAAGTAGCTTCACGCCATCGGCAACAAGGGCGTCCATGATTGCGAGCGCGTGTTGCCTCACCTCGGCAATGGGGAGTGGCCCGTATGGGCCGTGTTCGGTATCCCCCACATAACGAATGGACTCGTTTGGCATCATGTCCATGATCGCGCGCGCAACCGTGAGACCACCCACCCCGGAGTCGAAGATCCCTATTGGTGCGTCAGACATCGTCCCTCATCACGTAGTTCATCAGCGACTCCTGAAGCCACGTCAGTGCCTGGTAGAGCATGCCGAGCCACACCCTCTCTGGGTTCTGCAGCGCGGAGTCTGGGCCGTCTTCCGTTACTTGATCGTGAGCCCGCTCGATTTCTTCGTGAAGCGCCATCGCGTCGTCATCAGTCGTCAGTCCAAGCCTCGACGCGAGCACAAGGCGAATGTCCGTCAGAGCGGCAGCGGTGGACAACGCGTCTGGCTCCGGAACGATCCACTCAGGGCCGTCCTCGCTCAGCGACCGCCACATGACCCGCAAGCGGTCCACTTTGAGAGTGCGCAACTCGGGTTCCGTGAATCGTCTGAACTCCTCAGCCACTTCCCTGTCGTCAGGAGAGGCATTGGGAAGCACCCTGAGAACCGCGGGATCATCGGGGTCTGTCAGAGCCGCTTCCAATCCGCGCAGGTGGCGGAACAGCGGGTCTTCGTCGCCATCGGGGACTCCGATCTCCATACCGAAGGGCTCTCCACCAAGAAGAAGCCCCACGTCGGCAACCACCCTCGCGATGACGGCCCTCTCCTCGGAATCGAGCTCGGCGACAGCGGCTGGTTGGTCCGCGTGAGGCGAGACCTGAAAACCCTTCACCTGCCGCTCCTGCTCAAGGTTGCCCACAGTCCGTACGAGTGCATGGCTTGCACGTCGACCTCCATGTGTTCACGCCCACCCGCCGAGACCGTCGTCTTTCCCAACTCGTGGACCTCGAGCATCCGCCGCTCTGCCTCGCCGCGCGTCCATCCAAAGTACGTCTGGAAGACGTGCGTGACATACGACATGAGGTTGACGGGGTCGTTCCACACCATGGTGACCCACACATCGTCCGTGCGCGTCGCAACATCAACATCGGACTCGTGCAGTGGTTGGGTCGACACGCTCTCAGGGTAAGGCCGCCGGGCCGTACCTGGCGAAACTACTCGCCGCCCTCGCCATCGGGACCAAACCGGCCGTCGATGATTTCCTTGCACTCTGGGCACACTGGAAACCTCTGCGGGTCCCTATTGGGAGTCCATACCTTGCCGCACAGCGCGATCACAGGCATGCCAGTCATGGCCGATTCGAGGATCTTCTCCTTGCGGACGTAGTGCGAGAAACGCTCGTCGTCTCCTGGCTCGACAAGTTCTCGCACATCTGTGCGTTCCACCGTGGACAAGGAGCCACCCGTGGCAGGGGAATCTGGAGTCGCCGTCATGCCTCCATCGTAAACGCTCGCGTCCGCACCAACACGGCTACGCGACGGCACCCAGCAATTTGCCTGCTCGAGCGTCGTAAAGCTTGCCCCCCAGATGGGTTCCCCACCACGCGATCGCTACACCAGCGAGCGGCGCCCACACGATGCACACCGGCCACCACCATCCACCCCACGCGAAGGCGCACGCTAGCGGAGCCACAATCAATGGAGTCACCGCCCCCGTCCCTATCGATGACACGACCTGGCCCGCGAGGCTCGCCCCGATCGAGCCTGCATCGGCTCCAAACGGGCTCTCCCCTGGCGCGGGCACGCGGTAGGGCATAAGGACGGACGTGATGGAGGCTACTCCAAGTGCCGCACCTAGGGTTCCCAGTGCAGTGGCGGCCACCGCGGGCAAGACGTCCCACCGCCCGGCAAAGCCTGCCGATCCCACGCTCGCCACCACCACCGCAGGGCCCGCCCATAACGCCACCCCCAAGAGGCGACCCACAAGAATGTCTGCTCCGCGCACCCCACTGACGATGTCGATCCACGAGCCGCTCGAGTCGTAGGCGAGGTCATTGTGGCGACCCCAGCCGATGGTGACGCTCAGGGCAACAGGCAGCGCGGCCATCCACACTTGGGTATCGCCAGCAAACGTGAGTGCCAGCCCACCGATCATTGCGGGAAGGATCAAGGCGCCAACCAATTGCATGACGTAACGCGGGTCAGTACGCCAGGATCGGGCAGTACGCGCGAGCACGGCCTTGGTGACCGGTGGAATGTGCGACACGATACGGCCTGGCCTTTGGGCCGACGCAAGGATCGCATCGCGGTGACGCTGCACCCCCGCACCACGCGCCGTCGGGTGAACCAACACATGCGCGACCCCATCGAACCAGGCCCGATGAAGCAAGAGGGCCCACGCTGCCACGACGGCCAGCCGCCACGCAGCTCCCCAGACATCGCCCGTCACGATGAACGAGGGCGCGGCCAACCCAGCACCAAGAGGAGTCTTGGCCAATTGGGTCAGCAGGGTCGCAAACTCGTATTCAAGGAGACTGTCAAGGCTATCTGCACGGACCTGCACGATCGCGGCCGCCACCATCAGTCCGGCTAGGCCGACGAACACCCCCACCAAAATCTTGACCTTGCGAGTGGTGAGAAGGCGCACGACCCATAGCGTGGCGACCCTGGCCGAAAAGACCCAGGTCAGCACGGTGAGCAAGGCCCCAACGACGGCGACGAGCAAGACCTCGGTGTGTTTGCTCTCTCCGCGCCAGCTTGCCGCCATGACGAGCGCTACCGCGATAAAGAGAATCGCAGGGATGCTCGTAAACGCCGCAACGGTGAGACCAGGCATGAGGCGTTTGGCTTCGATACCCCACGCTGCGAAACGAGCGGGCTCAAGCGAGTCATCGACGCCGGTAGCAAGAAGAGGCACCACGACCCAACCAAGTCCAAGGATCGCCGCAAGCGCTACAAGGGCGCCCTCCTTGACGTTAAACGAGTTCTGACTCAGCGCCGCGCTACCCACCACGAGCGCCGGCACGATGGACATCGACCAGATTGCCCCGGCTCCGACGAACAGGAGCCTCCACCAATCACGCCTGAACTGATTGACCAGAATTCGCCATCGCAGGCTCAGGATTGCTGCAACCACGTGAGATCCCGTTGTTCGCTCGCGTCCCCTACAAGTTCAACGAATCGTGCCTCGAGGTCGCCGTTGCCCCTCACCTTATCGAGCGAGCCCTCGGCAAGGACCCGCCCCGCCCCGATGATGGCCACGCGGTCACACAGTTTCTCCACCAGGGCCATCACGTGAGAAGAGATCACCACGGTCCCTCCTGATCCGACAAAGGACTTCAGAATGGTCCTAATCCCCGTGGCGGAGACGGGGTCAACCGCCTCGAAGGGCTCGTCAAGGACGAGAATGCTCGGCGCATGCACCAAGGCGCAAGCGAGCCCTATCTTCTTGGCCATTCCCGCAGAGAAGTCCGTGACAAGAGTGCCGCCAGCTGCGCCAAGATCGAGTGCCGCCAATAGGTCGTCCCTACGCTCCTTGACCACATCAGGGTCGAGACCACGAAGAACCCCTGCGTAGGAGATGAGCTCGGAGCCAGTGAGCCTGTCAAAGGTGCGTAGCCCGTCGGGTAAGACTCCAAGCATCGGTTTGGCGATGCGCGGGTTCGCCCACAAGTCGATACCGTTCACGGTGATGACCCCCGCATCGGGGGTAAGTAAGCCCGTGGCCATCGACAATGTCGTGGTTTTTCCCGCACCGTTTGGACCTAGAAGTCCGTAGAACGCACCCGCCGGAATATCCAGGTCGATGCCATCGACAGCGACGGTGCGCCCAAAGGACTTGCGCAACCCTCGCAAGCCGAGCGCGACGCGATCTGAGGACATAGCGACAGGATAAGCGCCCAATTCTGGCTCGAGTGGCGAGACTGCTACCCCGATACAAAGATCCAGGCGACGTATGTGACATATGCGGCAATCAGAAGCAGTCCCTCGAGGCGCGTCACCCTGCCCTTGCCGAGAGGCCACAAGGCGAAAACGACGAGCGCAGTCGAGAAGAGCAAAGCGACAGGGATGTCGCGAAAGACCAGGTCCGCGGAGACTGCGGAGGGGGCAATCACCCCAGCGAACCCCACCACGCCGAGCGTGTTGAACAGATTGGAACCAATGACGTTGCCGAGCGCGAGGTCATTTTCTCCCTTGCGCGCGGCCGCTATCGAGGACGCAAGCTCGGGTGCCGACGTGCCGATGGCCACGACAGTCAGCCCGATCAGGAGGTCCGACCACCCGAGCCTCTCGGCAATCCCTACCGCTCCCCACACGAGCACTCTGGATGACAAGACTAAGAGGACGAGTCCCACGGTGAGCCAGGTCCACGCGGCCCTCCGCGAGAGCGGGTGCGCGGCCGCCTCGGCCTCCACATCCTTGGCCAAGTCGTCATCTGCCGCCCGTCGCGCCTGCCAAATCGACCACGCGATGAGAGCGCCGAGCACTGCAAGAAGTATCAGTGCGTCGGGCATGCTCAGTCGCCTGTCAAGCGTGAGGACACCAAGCAAGACAGTGACGCCGAGTAGCGCGGGCAGTTCCCTGCGCAGGATGCCCTTGTGCACAACGATGGGGGCGACCAGCACCGTCACGCCAAGGATGAGGCCGATGTTGGCGATGTTCGAACCGAGGGCATTACCGAACGCCAATTCGGGTTGGTCGCCCGCCGCGGCGAATGCGGACACCACGAGTTCGGGCGCAGAAGTTCCAAATCCGATGACGAGCATTCCCACCAGAAGCGCTGGCATACCGAGGTATCGCGCCACTGCTGCGGCCCCGTCGACAAAGCGATCGGCACTCCAGGCAAGGGCCGCCAAACCCACGACGGTGGCAAGAATCGAGATCAGCACAGAACGACATTACCCGGGACCCAGGGACCTCGGGTCCCTCACTCGCGCGAGGGGTTTTTCGTCAAACCCGTGACTCCTAACCTACGGTCGCGTAGGCTGGCTCAATTCGCACCGTGAGCGAGAGCTCACATGTCCCGGTGGGAAGTCCCATTTCGACCCTCAGGAGAGCAATGACCGCCTCAACTCCGAGAGCAGCACAACCCCCTATCAACCACGTGACGCGCTCTTTCACCCCCTTAGCGACCACCGTCCGTGACATGGGCCTCCTGAATAGGGCTTACGGGTTTTACGCGATCTACGCTGCCGTGCTTGTTCTCGCTCTTGGCGGAGTGATCACTGGATTCATCTTGTTGGGCGACTCCTGGTTCCAGTTGTTGATCGCCGCTGCCCTCGGAATCGTCTTCACTCAGATCGCTTTCCTTGGTCACGAGGCATCGCACCGCACCATTTTTGTGTCGGGGCCTGCGAACGACCGGTTGGGCCGGTTCCTCAGCACTGTGATTGTTGGGATTAGCCACCAGTGGTGGATGAACAAGCACAGCAGGCACCACCAGAACCCCAACACCATCGGCAAGGACCCAGACATCGAGAAGGACACCATTTCCTTTCTCGAGGACGACGCCGCCGAGGCCCGCGGGGTCTTGAAGTGGATCACGCAGCGCCAAGGCTGGCTTTTCTTCCCCATCCTCATGGGCGAGGGACTGAACCTTCACTACCGCTCCGTTGCGTCTCTTGTGACGGGCGGAACGCGCAAGCAGAAGTGGACAGAGCTTCCCGGCATCGCACTTCACTTCGGTCTTTACCTTGTGCCTCTCTTCTGGTTCCTTCCGCTCGGGATGGCCTTCGCATTCCTCGGCGTGCAGATGGCCGTCTTCGGCGTCTACATGGGGGCCTCGTTCGCGCCCAACCACAAGGGAATGGCGCTCATCCCCGAGGGCACCAAGATCGACTTCCTCTCCAAGCAGGTCCTGACGTCGCGCAACGTGAGCGGCGGATGGCCGATGTCGATTCTGCTCGGTGGGCTCAACTACCAGATTGAGCACCACTTGTTCCCCAACATGGCTCGCCCTCACCTCGGCCGCGCCAGGACTGTCGTGCGCGAGTACTGCGCACAAGTGGATTTGCCCTACACCGAAGCCACGCTTTTCGAGTCCTACGGAATCGTCATCGCCTATCTCAACCGGGTTGGCCTTGCGGCTCGAGACCCGTTTGACTGCCCCGAGCGAGTATCCATGGGACGCGGTTAGTCCTCACAGCCCGTATCCCCCACGACGAGTTGGGGGTCCTTGGTCCCCTACTATTCCGGGACAGCGCGCCGTCTTGGGCCCATATCCGGGACCTAAGCAGTGAGGTCCCGGGCGGGACCACCCACTGTTTCATGGGACCAACGGCACGTAATTTCCGTACGGCGCGACTTAGCCTGAAGGTGTTTCACGCGGACGTGAGGATCGCTAAGTCGCAGCCTACGGACCGCCCCGCATCAAGAACGACGGAAACGTCGCGAACTCCACGTGGGGCGCCGGAGGCCCCTTGGCAGTCCGTCCACGTTCGCTCCGCGCTCGTTGGACCGAACAGGCTTCTCCATGAATTCGCACACACCTCAGTTTCCCGGCCTCCCGACCGTCATTAACGGCAACGGTGCCGTCGCCCACGTGATGAAGCACGTGTGTGGCGGAGTGATCGGCTACCCCATCACCCCCTCGACGGAGATCTCCGAACTCTTCGAGCAGGCGCGTGCAGAGGGTCAGCTCAACGTGTGGGGCAAGCACCCTTTCTTTGTCGAGACGGAAGGCGAGCACTCGGCACAGAGCGGCGCGCTCGGCGCATCGCTCACCGGCGGTGAGTACATCTCAAACGCATCTTCGAGCCAGGGCATCCTGTACGCGATGGAGTCGCACTACGTCACCGTTGGCAAGAAGATCGGCGGCTTTGTGCTGCAAGTTGCCGCGCGCGTCGTCTCCAAGCACTCCCTCAACGTCATGGCGGGCCACGACGACGTCTACTCGCTCCTTCCTTCCGGCTACACCATCCTCTTTGGCTCCAACCCCCAAGAAGCCGCCGACCTCGCCGCGATCTCCTACCGTGCATCGGCACTCTCCCTCATCCCTGTCACCAACGCCTTTGATGGCTTCGCAACAAGCCACGTCATGAGCGAGGCCCTGCTGCCCGAGCCCGCCCTGTTGAAGGATTACCTTGGTGATCCGTCGAGCCGCATCAAGTCCCCCACCGTCGCTCAAGACATGCTCTTCGGTGCCAAGGGTCGCGTCTTCCAGCTTGGTGAATACCTCACCAGGCACGCTGACGACTTCACCGCGCAGCAAATCGCGGCGCTTCGCGCCCACTTGGACACCAACGCCGATGCCGTCGAGGCCGACAACGCTGGCGCCCTCGTGGACGCCACCCTCGCGTGGGTCCCAGGAGATTTGCAGGCGCAGTGGCGTCGACAGTGGGTCAACTCCTGGGAGAAGGGCACCCGCCAACTCGTCCCAGCGCTCGTTGACCTCCACAACCCCGGCGTGACGGGAACGGTCCAGAACCAGCCCGACTTCCAAGCCGGAGCCGTTGACCACCGCACGCACTTCGCAAGCGCGGTTCCCGCACTCGCGCGCCAGTCGATGGACGAGTACGCCGAACTCACCGGCCGTGCCTACACGCCGATCATGGCGTACGACTGCGAAGACGCCGACTTCATCATGATCGGCCTCGGATCCATCACGGACGACGTCCGCGCCTTGCTCCCCTACTTGCGCTCGCAAGGGCTCAAGGTGGGCGTGGTGTCGGTCAAGATGCTGCAGCCGT
>SWCB01000437.1_pt1 | contig 36299 bp, 34 predicted proteins | sample 4692901 | NCBI WGS metagenome assembly SWCB01 (sample SAMN10267276, study PRJNA491770) | bioreactor metagenome | isolation source: DHS bioreactor inoculated with subseafloor sediment | place: Japan: off Shimokita Peninsula | collected 2006-08 | reverse complement strand
GGCATATAAATTTTATCATTTTTGATTTCAAATCGATCTGTAGATATTTGAATATTTGGTGCTTCTACTTGTATACCATTTTTCCTTAAATCAAGAATATAATCATAAATAGCTTGGTCATTTCCAATCACATTGGAAAGTAATATCGTCATAAATTTTTGATAATGATTTGCCTTTAAATATGCCATCTGATATGCAACCATACCATAAGCGACACTATGACTTCTGTTAAATCCATAATCAGCGAACTTAACAATTAAATCATATATGGTTTTTCCTATCTCTTCAGGATAGTTTTTTTCTGCACATTTTTCAATGAATCTAACACTTTCTTTTTCTAAGATATCTTTATTTTTCTTAGATATACCTCTTCTTAGTAAATCCGCTTCAGCAAGCGTATATCCAGCAAACTCATTTGCGATTCTCATGATTTGTTCTTGATAGATAATAATACCGTAAGTAGGTTCTAAAATATCTTTTAGATTTGGGTGGATATATGTGTATTTTTTTCCATTTCTTCTTTCAATATACTCATCAATATTTTCCATTGGACCCGGTCTAAACAGAGCCAAAATCGCAACGATATCTTCGAAATGATTTGGTTTTAATTTTCTTAAAACATTTCTCATACCACTAGATTCCAATTGAAAAATACCTTCAGTTGAAGCTTGACTTAATAGCTCATATGTTTTTGTATCATCAAGAGGTATGTCTTTAATATTGAAGGTTGGATTTTCTTTTTGAATGAGTTTACAAACATCATCAATAATCTGTAGATTTCTAATACCTAAAAAGTCAATCTTAAGTAGACCTAATGACTCTAAGTCACTAGCCTCAAATTGTGACTGATAAAAGCCTTGTGATGATTGTTGTAGCGGTATATAATTTAATAAATCTTGTTCTGCTAAAATCATACCTGCAGCATGAGTACCTGTGTGTCTTGGTAATCCTTCTATTTTTTTAGCCACTTTTAATAATCTTACCGTTTCTTCATCTTTAGTATCGACTTGTTCATTAAGTACTCTTTTAATGATTGCGTTGACTCTTTGCAAGTCTATCTTCATTACTCTTGCAATATCTCTAATCGATGATCTTAATGCAAATGTACCAAAAGTTACGATAGAAATCATATGATTTTTACCGTATTTTTCTTGAACATATTGTATAACTTCATCACGTTTATTATCTGGAAAATCCATATCAATATCTGGCATCGTGATACGTTCTGGATTTAAAAATCTCTCAAATAAAAGATGATACTCGATTGGATCAATATCTGTTATACCTAAGCAATATGAAACTAAGGATCCAGCAGCACTACCTCTACCAGGTCCAACATATATATCATGAGTTTTTGCATATCTAACAAAATCAAATACAATTAGGAAATAGTGATCAAATCCCATCTTATGAATGATATCAAGTTCATATAGTAAACGTTCTTGATAGATTTTATGATCTTTATTCGTTTTTTCTAACCTTTTCTTTAATCCCTTGATTGCTAATGATTTGATAAATGCCTTAGATGATGATCCTTTAATGTCATATTTAGGCATATCAAATGTAGGTTTTTCCCAAGTGTAGTTCACAGATTTAATGAAGTCATTTAAATGATCAAAAACCACCTTATATTCTGAAAAAAGGTTTTTAATTTCATGTTGATCAAGCAAATGAAAATCTGCATCCTCTTTGACTTGATTTTGTTCATTTTCTATTTTAATTAACGCTTCATAAACAGATTTATCTTCAGTATTTAAATAACCAGTTTGATGTAATGGTAACATCTTAATACTTAACTTTTCAGATAATTGCTTTAACGCAGGCGCAACCACAATCTCATGATCAAAGTCATCTAGGGATAAACCTAAATAAAAGCTTTCAAACTTTTGTTTAAACTCAATTGTTATATCCATCGCTTGATTCATATCTTTATTTAATAAATGCTGATCGATGATGGAGTGTTGATTGCTAACGAAAATCAATCCCTTTTGATGTAAAATTAAAGTTTCATAGGATAATTCTTGTTGGCTTTTTAATAAACTGATTTGCAGTAAATTTTGATATCCCTCTTGGTTTTTGACATATATCAAAAATGAAGTTTTTCCTAAACCATAAGGGATTTCTACTGTTAATCCTAAAATTGGTTTAATACCATAATTTTGAGTTAAACGATAAAAATGAAGCATACCATGAAGTTGCTCATCGCTTAAAGCTAAAAAATCATATCCACGAGCCTTAGCTTCTTTCACTAAAGTTTCCATGGGTATGGTATTTTTTAACATTGAATATGAACTTTGTATGCCTATAACTCCAATCATTTGCTTCACCTATATTTATTATACATGCTTTTTAAATTCTTTAAAGCTTGTTATAAAAAAAATGCTAAGATTAGCATTTTTCATATATTCTTAGAATTTAGCAAATGACTTACCAAATTCAACACATTCTTCCTCTTCTTCAGAGCTTGGTGTTGAATTGATTTTCAATCCGCCTTCGAATAACTCAGCTCCAGAATCTTTTACACGATCTTCCCAAGCTTCCATCCATTCGCCTTCGCCCCATCCGTAAGATCCGAATAAAGCAACTTTCTTTCCTGATAATGAACCTTCTAATTCTTCAAAGAATGGTTCGAACTCATCTTCTTCTAGTGTTTCAACACCCATTGATGGGCATCCGAATGCAATTTTATCAAAAGCTAATGCTTCATCAACTTCGATTGCATCAACAGATCTGTAATCTACTGATAATCCCTCAGCTTCTAAACCTTCTTTAACTTTTTCTGCCATGATTTCAGTGTTACCTGTACCACTCCAATATACGACTAATACGTCTGCCATGTATAGACACTCCTTTATGTTTCTTAATTTACGTTCATATTATAGTTTAAATAAAGGTTAAAGTCAAAAGATATAACTACAATTTTTTATAGAGATAATATAATATGGAAAGACCAACAAGTACAATAACGATAATAGGTGTAAACTCCTCAAGAGTAAATGGTTCATTTGTTTCGCTAATATAGATCATGCGGCTAAAACTACTTTGATTCCCACTACTATCGATTGCAACATAATAAACTTCATAAGAACCGGGATAACTTGTATCTAAAAGTTCTATTGAGCTATAAATCTCATAGACAGTTACATTATCGCTCACATAAATACCTTCCATAACATCAACACTATCAAACATATTTTTATATAAGTTTGATCCTTCAATGACAGGTGGTTCTTGATCGACAACAAATACAGTTAAGATTAATATTGTTTGATTAAATGATTGATCAACTAAAGTATATGTGATTTCGTATTTACCTAAATTAAGAGTATCAAGATTAGAATCAATGATTAAATCATAAGTAGTTAATGAAGAGTAATTATCACTAACTTGATTCACATAAGCTAAATAGTCAACATCCATTTGATTAAGATTGATCAATAATTCTGTGCAACTTAATTCTAAGACTGGAGGTTCTACATCAACAACAAACACTTCAGTAATCAATGTTGCTTGATTATTTGATCGGTCATAAGCCATGACCGTAATTTCATAAACACCAACTTTTTTATAATCAACTTCATGATCTAAAACTTCTATAATTGTATGATCTAAATCATAAGTATCATAGGCATTAAAATAAATTGATAAGTCTTTTTCTTCAAAATCAGAAAGCAGGATGTCGCTTACTTGAGTGATTTCAGGTGGTATTGTATCAATAATTTCAATGGAGGTAAAAAGAATGGTTTTATTATCATAAGTATCGGTAGCTTCTATAGTTAACTCGTAAATACCTATTTTGTTCATATCTATTTTTTCTTTAATATCAACATCAATTGCTGCATCATCACAGTAATTATCATCTATCGTTATAAGATTTCTGATGATTGGTTTTTGTGAGAAAACTTCAAACACAAGTGGCGTATTTATCTCAATACTGGGACCAACTTGATCTTTAACTTCAATGCTTAACGTTTTGTTTGTTTTATTTCCAGAATGATCTTCTATTTCAAAATAGATTTGATATTTTCCAACCCGATTGATATCAACATCATAAATGATTTTTATATCATCTTGATTTAGTTCGTCATAGTTATCCGTATATGATAAAACATACTGATAACAATCCTCTAAATCAAAAGCTTCAAAAATATCTAATGGTGGTGGATATGAGACTAAAATTAAATCCGGTGGTGTTTGATCAACAACTTCTAGGATATAAGAAATCTCACTTACATTTTTTGACCGATCAACAGCAACCACTTTAATATCGTAGTATCCTAATTGATCAAAAGGCTCTTCATCACCGATGACATTGATATTTAAGATTTGATCATAATTGTCTTTAAAATCTATATAATCATTAATATTTAAAAGTTCATGTACTTCAATAATTAATGGATTGATCATTTCTTGTATGGGTGGATGTCTATCAATGACTTCAAGCGTCCTTGTATATCTATTCTCATTACCCGATGTATCTTTGATTAAATAAACAATATCATAAGTACCAACAATATCATAATTAACCAACTGATCATCTATGAAGATATCAAGATCTTCTACAGCATCATAGTTATCACTAAATATAAGATGTTGATATAAATCTGGTGGTTCACCATAAACATCAATTTGATATGTTGGGATATGTGTGATTTTTGGTTTTATTTGATCTACTACATTGATTTGAATCAACTGCTTCTCATTGATATTATAGTCTTCAAAATAAGCTTCAAAATAGATATAATATGTTTTACAATAACTTGTAACAACAGTTGATAAAAAAGTTCTATTGACACCATCTCTTACATAACTTGGTATATCATCAACCAAAACTCCATCGATTGATAACTTAGCTTTAGGGATTTCAATATAATCTTCTAAATCACTGTAAACAGGAACATCAATTTCTGTATGTGTCCATATGACTTGGGTTAAGCATATCGTCCATCTAAAAAAGGATAACAAAAAAGACATCTTATTCACCTCTACATCATAGTAGATATGAAGATGTCTTTTTACTTTTTTATAACTCTAAGCTAAGTTTATCTTCGCCTTCTCTAATAAATTGATTGCGATAAAGTTCGAAATAGTGTCCACGTTTCGCAATGAGTTCATCATGAGTTCCCATTTCAATAATTTTCCCCATGTCAAGCATTACAATTAAATCGCTATTGACAATAGTTGATAATCTGTGGGCAATAATAAAACTTGTTCTACCCTTTAATAGTTTGTCTGTTGCATACTGTATGACTAGTTCTGATTCAGAGTCAATGGAAGAGGTTGCTTCATCTAGAATTAGTATTTTAGGATCTGCTAAGACTGCTCTAGCAAATGATATCAACTGTTTTTGACCAACGGATAATAAATTCCCGCCTTCGCCAACAAAAGTATCGTATCCTTTTTCTAATTTTTTAACAAAATCATCAACGCCAACCATTTTAGCTGCATAGATAACTTCTTCATCAGTCGCATCCAAACGTCCATATCTGATATTTTCTAATACATTCGTACTAAATAAATGTGGACTTTGTAAAACATAACCTAAGCGTTTATGTAACCAGTGTATACTTCTTTGTCTATAATCTTTTTGATCTATCAAAATACTTCCTGATTTTGGTTCATAAAATCTCGCAAGCAAGTTAACAAGTGTTGTTTTCCCTGATCCTGTATGACCAACTAAAGCTACACTTTGACCTGGTTTAACCTTTAAATTGAAGTTTTCCAAAATGATTTCATTTTCTAAATAATAGAAAGTAACATCTTTGAACTCCACTTCACCGTTAAGTTCTTCCCAGTTTTCAATTTTATCTTCAAATAAAGTCCCATAGATTTCTTCAACTTCTTTTGTATCTGTTAAATCAGATTTTGTTTCAATTAATCCAACGATACGTTCAGCTGACGCTTGTGCATTTTGGAAATCTGATAAAATTCTAGATATTGCCATGATAGGCTCAAAGAAATTAATTGTATAAGCAATAAACATTTGTAGAGTCCCTACGGTAATAACAAACTCTAATACGTAGATTGACCCTTGGAACATTGTTGTTCCTACCGCTATATATGCAAGAACTAATATGATTGAAGAAAATAATGCTGATGAAATCACAGCTTTGATACTTGCTCTTTTAAGTTGATGCGCTGTATATGCAAATTCATCAAAGTTTTGACCTTCAATACTTAAACTTTTTGTTGTTTTTGCACCTAAGAATCCTTCGTTATATTGTGCTGTTAATTGCGAGTTATGTTTTCTTGCAATACGATGTTGTTTTAAAATGAGTTTTCTAAAGAAATACGCAATAATAAACATGACCGGCACAATAATAGATACAATCAGTGCTAATTTAAAGAATGTGACATAAAGGACAATCAGTATCATAATCATTGATAATCCTGCCCATACGAAGTCAACAATCCCCCATGAAATAATTAGTGATAATCGTCTAGCATCAGATGTCATTCTGGCCATAATCCACCCTTGAGGTGTTTGATCAAAATAACTATATGATAATCTTTGTAAGTTTTTAAATGCTTGTCTTCTAAGTTCATAACTTGTTTCAGCTTCGATGATACCTGCTTGGTGGATAAATCCCCAAACAGCAATCCCAAAGCCTAGTGCAATAAATAAGTTGACTGCAACAAAATATGGCCAGGTTGAATAATCTCCACCAACAAAGAATACGTCTACTGCATAACGATTAACTAATGGTATGAGTGCGTCTAAGACGGCAACCATACTTGAAAATGCAATGAGTAAACCAATTCTTTTTTTAGAAGAAAAGACGATGCCTATAATTTTTTTCCAGGTAGATAGTTGAACTTTATACTCAACATTCACATCATCTTCATGATGCATGATCTTCACCTACCTCTAACGTTTCTTCAAACGCTTTTTCTAATTTACCTTGGATATCCCAAAGCTTCTTGTATAAACCATCTTGTTTACTCAACTCATCATGTGTACCAATCGCTTGAATTGTACCTTTATCTAAGACGATAATTTGATCTGCTTCTTTAGCGGTTGTAATACGATGTGTAATGATGATGGTTGTTTGTTGGTTCGATTTAGCAAGAAGTGCTTGTCTAATCATAATGTCTGTTTGTGTATCTACTGCACTTAAAGCATCATCAAAAATAAGGATTGGTTTATCTTGAACAAGGACACGTGCGATTGCAACTCTTTGTTTTTGTCCTCCAGATAAGGTTGTACCTTTTTCACCAACGATGGTTTCATATCCTTTTTTAAAGGTTCTAATATCTTTTTCAAGTGCTGCAATCTCTGCTGCTCTAATCACTCGATCTTTAACTGCATCTTTATCTGCAATTGCGATATTTTCATAAACTGTTTTCGAGTACAAGAATGGATCTTGTAAAACGACACCAATTTGTTTTCTAATATATTTTTTATTGATTTCTTTTAACGGCACACCATCAATAAAGATATGTCCATTTTGATATTCATGCATACGCATTAAAAGGTTAATGATGGTTGATTTACCACTACCTGTACGACCAATGATTGCGACTGTTTGACCAGCTTTGATGTTGAAGTTAACATCCTTAAGGAGATGTTCTTGTGTATCAGGAAATTTAAATGAAACGTTTGAAAATTCAATGTTTCCTTTAATTTCTGGTTCTTCTTTTCCATCATTTTCATATTCACTAGATTGTTCTAAAATATGGTGTATACGATCAGAAGCAACAAGTGCTTTTCCGTAATCGTTAATGATACGACCTAATCCTCTTACTGGCCAAATAAGCATACCAACAAGAGATAATGAAGCAACAACACCAGCAGCATCCATCGTTTGATTTCTAACTGCATAGACACCAATAGCAATAATTACTAAATATTGGGTAATACTAATGAAGTCCATAGAACCCCAGTAAATAGCTACAATACTGTTTGCTTTTTTTAAAGCGTTAGCATACTCTCTGTTTTTAGTTTCCATTTTAGTAACTTCAAAAGCTTCATTCGCAAATGCTCTTACAACTCTTGATCCAGATAAGTTTTCTTGGACAACAGTCATCATTTTAGATTCAGTTTCTTCGATATTTTGGAAAATTTTATCGATTTTAATGAAATAAATGATAGATGATGTTGCTACAAGCGGAATCAGTGATAATGATATCCATACCATTGTAGGATTAATATAATAGAGTTGATAAGCACCAAATAACAATGTTACTAGTAAGTAGATAAAATCTAACATTCTAGTTGTCAAGAATGTAGTTGTTGTCTCAACATCTGTAGTACATCTTTGGATAAGATCTCCAGTATCTGCATTGTTATGGAATTCATAGTTTAGATCTTGAATATGTCCATATAATCGAATTCTTAATTTTTCTGCTAGCTTTTCTAATAAAGCACCTTTAATCCATAACTCGAAAAATCTTAAGGAAAATCTAAATACCTGTAAAATCAGTAAGGCACTCGCAATTCTTAAGATAATATTTAAAACCTCAGTATCCTGTCTAAAAAAGTTTAAAACAAAAGTAGGTAGGTTGACTTCACCTACACTTACTGTTTGATCAGCAATACCTGGTTGTGCTAATAAAGTTTTAATTAAATATTGTGTGAATAAGGGAACATTTGAGTATGTATATTGATGAACTGCTGTTAAAATTGCAGCAATCAAAAATAAAAAAACGAACCCCTTAGCTAAGCTAAACAATTTAATTGTACGCATCATCATCCCTCCTTAGCCTTAAATAGTATATATGAATATAATTTTTTAGTCAATAGTATTTGGCTTAAATAAGCAAAAAAATAAGGTTTTTCACCTTATTTCTTATGTTTTTCTTAAGCAAAACTTAAATTATGAATTTTTTTCACAAATATACGATATAGAGAAACAGCATCTTTGTAATACTGTTGTTTCGTTAACATTTGTTCACAATCTCTAAGTAAATAGTTTAGTATTTCATGATCTTCTGTCATTCCTTGAAATGTTAAAATGTCTCTTTTGATGTAGTTCATTTGTTCTTCATGTGTAGACTTATACTTATGATTTAAGTGTTTGACAATAATATCTAATCTTGGATGTTTAACTATAGGATAGTGATCAAGGAATTGAATGATTTTTGCGGTTTCCTTTAAGTGTTCTAATGATAATAGATAAAGTATCATCCAATCGATTGATACATCCTTATAGTTAGATGCAATGTCGTGAGTTTTATGATATTCAGCTTTATGAAAATAGCATTTTGCGTTTAAATAATTTTTATCAGTTTCATCAAAAGCATCAATTTGACTAATCTCATCAATGATATCTTGACATAGTCTATATCTAGATTCGTGTTCTAGTTTCTCAATGTTTAACTTTTTAAGTTGCGAAAACAACTGCTTTTCTATAAGATTATTTTTGTATTTATCAAATGATTTAGAAATAAGCATGAAGTTATTCATCTTAAATGCATGTTTTGTAATACCTTTAAGTATCAATAGTTTTATTTTGTCGTGTTTTGGTTCAAATTGTTCAATTCTATTAAGTAATGCTACGCCATCGGTATATCTCATATCTTTATATAGTAGTTTATTGACTAAAAGCATTGCGGTCATGAATGCTTCCTCAGGCATAGATATGATGGTTTTGACCATTTTTTTATATAAATATTCTATTTGACTTGAGTCATCATTTAGAACGTAATATGCAAAATTGACTAAAACTGATTCATAATCTTCTCTTTGATCAAATGCTTGAAGTGCTTCTGAGCTGATGGTTTGATCAAGTAAAAGCGCACGTATGATTTTCTCTAAAATAATTTTAAATCCATCTGAATCATAAACATATTCATCTTTGATATTGAATCTTTCTTTAAACATATCCACAAAATGTGCACTTGGCTTGATAATATTATTTTCAAGTTTTGATAAATACGATAAACTACAAATATCTGCGCTTGCTTCTTCTAAAGTCATATTTAGCTGCTCCCTTTTATACTTAATCGCAGATCCAAATGGCATGCCAATATATTTGTTGTTATCTTGCCTTTTTTTAATCAAATGTGTTAATTCAATCATATTAATATACATAGGTTTTCCCTCCCGAAGATTATGTTTTAGTTTTTATCGTAGTATATTTAATGTTTTTAAATCCGTTAATAAATAGAAAAAAATGAGCTGTCGCCAACTCACTTGTCATCTAAACTTATGTTTATCCTTAAATTTGCACACGTCAAATAAAGGGCATTGATTGCACTTTGGATTACGCGCCAAACAGTGATATCTTCCAAAGAAAATAAATTGATGATGAGCTTGTTGCCATTTGTCTTTAGGTATTTTTTTCATTAATTTGTTTTCTATGGTTAATACAGAATCCCCAACTTTGGCGAAACCCAATCTTTGAGATACTCTAGCTACGTGTGTATCTACTGCTAATGCTGGAATGTGAAATGCATTACTTAGTACAACGTTCGCTGTTTTTCTTCCGACACCTGGCAATGATTCTAAATCTTCTCTTTTTGAAGGAACTTTGCCATCAAAATGTGTAATGAGTTGTTCAGATAATGCCTTAATGTTTTTCGCTTTATTTCTATATAAACCTATAGTTTTTATATATCTTTCAATATCCTGTTCTTTTGCTGCTGCAAGTTCATAAGGTGTTGGATATTTTTCAAATAGTGCTGGTGTGACTTTATTGACTGCGACATCTGTGGTCTGTGCACTTAATACAACTGCGATCAATAATTCAAAGTGATTCTTATGATCTAGTTCTACTGTCGCATTTGGAAACATTTGATCAAGCGTTTCTAAAATATAAACTGCATGTTTCATTTAATGCTCTTAAATATTTCATCAAGTGCTTGGTCCACATCTTGATCAATATCTATAGTTTTTATGGGTTGTTGTGTTAATAGACGTTCAACAAACTTAACACTGATTTTTTCTTCTGCTTGATCGATTGATTTGATAATTTGTTCGTATGTATAATGATCATCTTCAAACCATTTTCTTATATTTTCTAGTTCATAAGATTTAAGTGGTCTTCCAAGACCTTGTTCAAATTTTAAGATGACATCACTAACTTCATTTTCAGTCAATTGTTTTTGTTTTTCTTTTTCTTCTTCTAAATACAGATTCTCAATTTTATCAAAAGTTGGTGTTAAATCAAAAATTTCTCTTTCTTTTTGATCTTTAAGTTCTAATGAAATCGTCATAAACCCTTTATCTAGTAATGATTCAACAATCTCACCGATTTCATTTGAGTGATATTCAACTCTTCTTGCAATAGCTAATGTTGAAAAAGTCTTTCTCTTTTTATAAATTGAAAATAATGCGATTAAAACCGTGAGTTCTTGCATCGATAAAGAGAGTTTTTTATACTCTTTAAGTAGTATTCTTTCAATTGAAAAATCATACTCATCAAATAATCTCTTTAAAATCATAATTACCCTTCTTTAATGCATCATGAGCAGCATTTTGTTCTGCTTCTTTTTTTGATCTTCCCATACCGGTACCTAATACGATATGATTATCAAGTTTAACAGCGGCTTCAAAAATCTTATTATGTGAAGGACCTTGTTCTTTAATAATGTGATAACTAATATTTCTTTTGTCTCCACTTTGAATGTATTCTTGAAGAGCTGATTTATAATCTTTAATTCCCCAAACTAAATTCAAATGGGGAACAACAATTTTATGAAAAAGTTTTTGTGCTTGTTTAAATCCTAAATCCAAATAAACAGCACCAAACAAAGACTCAAATGCATCAGCAATCATCGCTGCATTGGGTCCTCTTAATTGTTCGCCTTTTCCAAGTCTTAAATATTGATCTAAGTGTATTTTTTCTGCGAAAATCACCAGTGCTTCTTCGCAAACCGCTTGAGCACGTCTTTTTGTGAGTTCGCCTTCATCTGCTAAATCTTTTTGATAAAGATAATCGCTTGTTAGTAGTTCAATGACTGCATCACCAAGAAATTCTAATTTTTCATTATTATCTGTTTGGTTTTCATATGCAAATGATGCATGTGTCAGTGCTTGAACGTATAGAGATTCATCCTTATATAAAAGATTTAACTTTTTAAGTAAATCTTTCATTTAGTTTCTACTTCCTTCTTCTCTAGTGCTTCAGTTACTTTTTTAATCACTTCAGCCTCTACCATTTCTTTTGCTTGTCTAATACCATTAAAAAACGCATAATCATTAGATGAACCATGTGCTTTAATGACAATTCCATTAAGGCCCATCAGTAAGGCACCACCAACTTCAGAAGCATCTAGTGATTTTTTAAAGTTATTTAATGATTTTTTCATCAGTAAAGCGCCAATTTTACCTAAGAATGTCGCTTTAATTTCTCTTTTTAATACCATGCCTAAACCTTTTGCGGTCCCTTCCATGGTTTTCATAACTATATTTCCAGTAAACCCATCAGATAGTAAAACATCTGCTTCAGTTGTAAAAACTTCTTTAGGTTCTAAGTTACCATAAAAATTGATGTATTCATCATTTTTTAGTAAGTTAAATGTTTCTACATCTAACTCTCTACCTTTACCTTCTTCAGTACCTATATTAACAAGTGCAACCGTTGGGTTTTCTCTTTTTAATACTTTTTCAGCAACGATTGATGCATATACTGCAAAATCTCTTAAATGTTCTGCTTTAAAATCTACGTTAGCTCCAGAATCCAAAAGTATTCTTCCTCTTCTATCGTAAGAAGGAATAATTGGAGCAATCGCTACTCTTTTCATTGAAGGCATTCTTCTTACAATAAAATGTCCTCCAACAACAAGTGCTTGTGTTGGTCCAGCACTAACAACTGCATCAACTTCTTGATCTTTTAATGCTTTGAGTGCTTTAAACATTGACATTTCTTTATTTGTTCTATATTGTTTGATAGGATCTTTTTCTCCCATAGATAAATAAAAAGGTGTGTGAACAACTTTAAGTCTTGGATGATTTTTAAGATATGGTTTCATCTTTTCTTCATCACCGAATAACGTGATTTCTACTTGATCAAATTTATCAAGTGCTGCTAAAGTTCCTTTAACAATTGGCTCTGGTGCGAAATCTCCGCCCATACCATCTACAGCTATGCGTATCATATCTCTACCTTCTTTCGTATGTATAATTATATCATATTTTTATATTGTTTTTAATGTATCTTTGCAAATATTTGTATTTTATGTTCGTATAAAAATCTTTTTGTTGCATTAACCATTCAACATTCTTAGAAGCTTCCATTAAAATCGGATAATCGCTTATTAAATCGAGGAACTTAAAATCTAGATAACCGCTTTGTTCGCTTCCTAAGAAATCTCCTGGTCCTCTTTGGATTAAATCATATTCAGATAGTTTAAATCCATCATCAGTTTTTGTTAATATCTCAAGTCTTTCGATGTCTTCTTTTTGAGAAATCACAAAGCATTGACTCGGTAGATGTGATCTTCCTACACGGCCTCTTAATTGATGCAGTTGACTTAACCCGAAATGTTCAGCAGCATAAATAGCAATTAGGGTTGCTGTTGGAATATCTATACCGACTTCAATCATCGTTGTAGCAAGTAATATACTTCCTGGGTTATACATGAATTTTTCCATTTGTGATTCTTGTTCTTCCTTAGATTGTTTGCCATGTAAAACATATATAGGTGCACTGATGTTAAGTGTCAGTTCTTGAAAAACAGAATCTATGTTATCATCAACTTTATCTGATGATATCGCTGGTACAACAACAAATACATGTTCTTTATTTTTTATTTTTTGATCGATGGCTTCATATAATTTATGGATATCTTTTTTTATTAAATAATGTGTATCAACTTTTTTTCTATGCATCGGTTTTTCTTTGATGATTGAAACATTTGATTCACCAAAAGCTACCATTGCTAAGGTTCTTGGAATTGGTGTTGCTGTTAAAAATATCACATCGTTGCATTTAGATTTATCAATCAGTTTATTTCTTGTATCCACACCAAATTTATGTTGTTCATCAATAATAATTAAACTTAAATCATGAAAAACGACATCATCTTCAATGAGTGCATGTGTCCCAATAACTATATCATATACACCCTGTTTAATCTGTTCTTTTACAAGTTGTTTTTGTTTGGTTTTACCTGTTAAAAGACATATGTTTGCTTCCTTTAATAAAGTTTTAAAATATTGATAATGTTGCGTTGCTAATAGTTCAGTTGGTGCCATCAACGCAACTTGTTTGTGAAGTTGTAAGAAAGGTAGGGTTGCTAAACATGTTACGAGTGTTTTACCTGATCCAACATCCCCTTGAATGAGTCTGTAGTGTCCATAAGGTCTATGATAATCTTTATAAATATCATTAACTGCTTGTTTTTGATCGTTTGTTAGTTCATATGGAAGTTCAGAAATAAAAGCTTTAATTTGATCGATATCATAAGCGATTGGATCTCTTGGAACTTGTCTTGCTTTTAATTCTGCTTTTAACTTGAGTTGCAAATAAAAAGCTTCTTCGTATTTAAATCTTCTTTTGGCTTGTTTTATTTCATCAAATGATTTTGGTAAATGTAGCATTTTATATGCATCCATTCTTTTTGGCATTTGATACTTATCTAAAAACACATCAGGGATGGTTTCATAAATTTGTACTAAATCTTCATCAAAAATAGTCTTTACGATATTAGTTACGGTTTTATCATGTATGTCACCAATATGATAAATTGGTTTAATCTCGATGTTTTTTTCTTTTTTTATTACTGTTTGAGCAATGATTTGGTGTTTATATAACTGATATGTACCTTGGACAACAATCTCATCATTAAGGAAAAATTGTTTAGATAAATACGGTCTATTAAACGCAATAACTTCAATTTGATCACCAAATAACTCCATATGAAACGATGCCATATGCACTCTTGCATAAGGATTGTCTTTAATCGGTGTGGTTATTTTCCCGGAAACAGTGATTTTTTCTTTATGTTTTAAATGATTGATTTGATCGATTGAAAAGTCTTGATAAGTCTTTGGATAACGTAAAATAAGGTCATAAGTTGACCATATACTGTTGTTTCTAAATGTATATAATAATTTGGGTCCTACACCCTTTACTTGATCAAGTTTAATTTCCAAAATATCACCTAACTCCATTATACCCAAGTTAAAGAAAAAGTTAAACAAAAGTTTAACTTAATTTCTTTGTTTTAAAATGCTCATAGCATGAATTACTGCAATCAGAGAAATGCCTACATCTGCAAATATAGCTAACCACATGTTTGCAAGTCCAAATGCACCTAGCCCTAGTACTAAAAACTTAGTACCTGCAGCTAATATGATGTTTTGAATAACTACTTTTCTTGTAAGTGATGAAGTCTCAATCGCATCAATTAGCAAATCAGATTCATCATTCATGATGACAGCATCTGATGCTTCAACGGCTAAATCGCTGCCTAATGCGCCCATGGAAATACCTAAATTTGAAGTCATGAGTACTGGTGCATCGTTAACACCATCTCCAATAAATGCTGTTAATCCTTTGGTTTTCAACTTTTCAATCACTTGTCTTTTATCATCGGGTAGCTGTTCTGTATATACATCTTTAATGCCTAATCTATGTGCAATATCTTGTGCGATGGAGGTTTTATCTCCAGTAACCATCGATACTTTTTTATTTTGTTTTAATAAGAAATCAATGGTGTTTTTACTGCTCATTTTAATTTCATCTTCTAAAACAATGTATCCAATATATGAATGATCATATGCAACATATATGACTGTATGCATATCTTCGGATTTCTTAAACTCTATGTTTTCTGATTCTAAAAGCTTGTCATTACCTACCAATAGTGTTTTGTTTTGATACATGACTTTGATGCCTTTACCAAAGACTTCTTCATATCCATTTATGTCTTTAGATTCAATACTGCCCTTATACGCTCTTAAGATAGATAAAGCAATTGGGTGATTGGAATTTGATTCTGCATGACTTGCAAGTTTTAAAATATAGTCTTTATCTTCCGCAAATACTTTTGTTACGATAAAATCACCTTTGGTGAGTGTTCCAGTTTTATCAAAGACGAAGTGTTCTATTTTACTAAACTGTTCTAAATCACTACCACTTTTCACTAAGATGCCTTGTTTTGAGGCTTTTCCTATGCCTGCGTAATAAGAAAGAGGAACTGATAAAACTAAAGCGCAAGGACAACTAATTACAAGGAAAATCAGAGCTCTTTTTAAGTATATTGGAAACTCTATACTATATGTTGTATCTCTAATCAGAGTGATGATATAAGGTACTAAAAAGGCTAATAATACCGCAATACCAACTACAATTGGTGTATAGTATTTCGCAAATCTTGTAATAAATTGTTCTGTCTTAGCTTTTTTATTTGCGTTTTGTTCGACAAATTCAATGATTTTATAGACTGTTGAGTCTTGGTATGTTTTTTCTACGACAATTTTTATCGACCCGTTGATATTTAAAGATCCTGATAAGACTTCATGTCCTTTTGTTTTTTCAATTGGTGTAGATTCACCCGTCACACTACTTTGATCAAGTGTTGTTTGTCCTTCAATGATCTTCCCATCAACTGGAATTTTTTCACCTGGCTTAACCAAAATGATGTCTTGTGGTTTCAATGTTTCTGGACTGACATCTTTGATTTCATCATCTATAAATTTATGTGCTACTGATGGTTTTAAATCCATGAGTGACTTGATATGATTTCTTGATTTATTAACAGCTCTATCTTGGAAATATTCACCAATTTGATAAAATAGCATAACTGCAATACCTTCGATGTATTCTCCAATGAAAAATGCGCCAATCGTCGCAATCATCATTAAAAAGTGCTCATCAAATACTTGACCTTTACTGATGTTTCTTAAGGCTTTTAAAATCACCTTACCACCAATAAATAGATAAGAGATGATAAACATGATAAGATCAACATTTTCTTTAAAACTATAAATAAACTGATCAATTACTAAATAAAGCACTAATAAAACAAAACCTGTTAAAACACTATAATGGTTTAGTGTCCATGAATGTTTTTCACTAATCACTTGTTCTTTATCATAAATTGATACTGATGATTCTACTTTTTTTGCGATTTTCTCTAAAGATGATGCATCCATTTGATTATCAATATCATCTATATATAATTTTTGTTTGGCAAAATCGATACTTACGTTTTTTAATCCTTTGACTTTCTTGATTTCATTTTCTATTTTTAAAGCACAATTCGCGCAATCAATATCTCTTATTTCAAATGTCTTTTTCATAAGTTCATTCGTTGACATGATCAAAAGCTTGAGAGAATAATGTATGAACGTGTTCATCTGCTAGCTTATAAAATCTTGTCTTCCCTTCTTTTCTTGTACGAACTAAGTCAACATCTTTTAAAACTTTTAATTGATGTGAAATAGCGCTTTGTGTCATATCTAAAATCACAGAAATATCACAAACACAAAGTTCATGAGATTTCAGTGCAAATAGAATCTTAATTCTTGTTGGATCAGATATTGCCTTAAAAATCCTTGAGACTTTTTCTAAATCATGCTCATTTAATAGATTTTTTTTTACTTCTTTAATCGTATCTTCAAGGATACAAAAAGTATCACAAGTATAAGTTGACATATGATAACCTCCATTACATATGAATATCTGTTCATATGTTCATGTATATAATAACAAAAAAAAGTCTTTACGTCAATAAACGTAAAAACTTTTGGATGTTAATGATAAGCTTTATACATTAAATACTGGTCAAGTAAAGCTATAGCTACTACGTTTTCTAGTACAATGCCGACTCTTCTTACGATTGCGACATCATGTCTTCCACCAATGTCTAAAACCTCAACTTTTTTAGCTTTTAAATGGAACGTATCTTGTTTCTTTTGAATACTCGATGTTGGTTTAACAAAGACTCTAATATGAATATCATTCCCATTAGAAATACCTCCGTTAATACCTCCTTGATGATTGGTTTTAGTTTTTCCATGTTCATCAACAATGACATCATTAAATTCACTGCCTAACTTAGTTCCACCTTCAAATCCAAGACCAAACTCAACACCTTTTACAGCCGGTACAGAAAATAAAAGTTTTGCAAGTTCTGCATTTAACTTATCAAAAAATGGTTCTCCAATACCAACAATCATATCTGATATGGTTAAACTAATAGTTCCACCAACAGAATCTTGTTTTTCCATCACACTTAATAGATAATCATCAAGTTTTGTCATATCTTTTAATGTTCCTACTTGAGATAATTCGTGCTTAATCTTAAATGGAATCGCCATTTTTGCAAAACTACCAGCCACAACCAATGCTGCTGTTAGCCTACCTGAGAAGCGTCCACCACCTCGATAATCTTGGAATCCTTTATATTTTACTTCGCTCACAAAATCAGCATGCCCAGGTCTCGGATGGGTTTTTAAATGTTCATAATCCTTAGATTTAACATTTTTATTTTCGATCATCACATGAATCGGAGATCCAGTTGCAATCCCATTAAAAACACCACTTGTAATTCTATAGATGTCATCTTCTTTTCTTGGTGTTGTTCCGATAGCCTTTGGTTTTCTTTGTTCTAAATCATGTTTAATTAGATCTTCATCAATCTTTGTTCCAGCAGGTAATCCGTCAATTACGACACCAATTGCTGGTTGATGAGATTCTCCATATAGTGTTACTTTAAATAAATTGCCATAACTATTCATGTGTAATCACTTCCTTAAGTTTTTGATAGAGCTCATCAGTGAGTTCTATTTTTTTATGTGTCCATATCATAAATGATTCAATTGCTTGAAGCATTAACATGTCAAGTCCATTGACTCCTGATTTTGCATCTTTAAGCATTTGTGTTTCTAATGGGTTATAGATTAAATCCACAACCATTTTATCTTTAACATACGCTTTTTTTAATATTGATTCATGTATATGAGGATATGTACCAACAGGTGTTGTTTGGATAATGATATCCGCATGTCTTTGATATAACGTATCATAAGTAATCGTTTTTTCATCAACTTTTAAAGGATCTCTTGTGACATAAAACGGTTTAAAATCCATATCATGAAGCACATAATAAACTGATTGTGCAGCTCCACCTGTACCTAAAATGTATATATCTTTATCCTTTAAATCTATATGATTTCTTTTTAACAGTCCTAAAAAACCATCATAATCGGTGTTATCACCAATGACCAATCCATCTTTTAGATAAACTGTATTTACGGCATTAATCCGTTTGGCTTTTGGTGTTAAAACATCAATCAATGAAATGATTTTTTGTTTATAGGGTTGAGTTACATTAAAACCATGATAATCATGAGTTTTTAATTGATTGATTAATAGACTTAACCCATTTTGATCAACATCTAGTAAATCATAAGTGATATCAAGTTTTAAATGGTTTGCTAAAACATGATGTATTCTTGGAGATTTTGAATAACTAATGTTTTTTCCAATGAGTCCAAATCTTAACATGTTTTTTGAAATGCTTTCGATAATCTCATCACTTCTTTTAAAAAGTCTTTATATAATGGCCATAAAACTTCATTATCAAGTAATGCTCTTTGTTTATCAAGTAATGCTTTTTCTCTTTTTTCATCAAAAATTGGTAAATGATGTTCTTTCTTATAACTACCTATTTGATAAGAAATATCCATTCTTTTAACAAAAAGTTCAAGCATCTCTTTATCTATGTCTTCAATCTCTTTTCTAAGTACATCAAGCTTCATCAACAATGCCTCCTAAAGATTTAAAGACTTCAAAGAATGTTGGATAACTTTTTGATACATGTTCTGCATTTAAAATTGTGATTGGACCGTCAGCTCTAAGGCTTGCGATTGCAATCGCCATGACGATGCGATGATCTCCATATGAATCAAACGTTAAATTCCCTTTAAAACTATCTTGACCTTTAATCCAAGCTTCATCATCTGTGATTCTCATATCAACACCTAAAGATGTTAATACTTCATACATTGCTTGTAATCGGTCAGATTCTTTAATTTTTAATCTTCTACAATTGATAAAATGTGTTTCTCCTTCACTTAGTGCAGCTAAAACCATTAAGATAGGACCTAAATCTGGATTTGGGTCAACATCTATTGTGATTGCTTTTGTTTTTCTAGGATAAACAACATATTGTTTTAAATCTTTTTGGAAATAGACGTATGCTCCCATTTTTGAAAGGATATCGACTATAATTTTATCGCCCTGTTTACTATTTGGATCTAGATTTCTTAAACTTAATGGTAATTGATGTTGATTAATTGTCCCTGCAACAAGCCAAAAAGCAGCTTGAGAGAAATCTCCTTCAACGGTAACCATTTTAGGGATATATTTTTGATTGCCTGGGATATGAATGAATTGATTTTCCCACGTATATTTAATACCAAATTTTTCTAAAGTATCCAATGTCATATCTACATAACCTTTAGATGACAGTGGTGTTAAAAGTTCAATGGTTGAATCTTCTTTAGCTAAAGGTAATGCAAATAACAAACCAGAAACAAATTGACTACTGATATTACCTATTAAAGGATAATGTCCACCTTTTAATTTGCCTTTAACTTCAAGTGGTAGATAATGAGGTTCGTTTAAATAGGTGAATCCTAATCCTTTATCTCTAAAAAGGGATTCATATACACCAATAGGTCGATCAACGAGTCTTCCTTCGCCATGAAAAACAACTTTGTCTTTTTGCAGCATATAAATAGGAATCATAAATCTTAGTGTTGACCCTGATTCTTTACAGTAAACATCGTTGCTTACAACTTTGAATCCAGATGCAATCACTTTCTCATCTTTAAATTCCACATTAAGTCCTTCTAAAGCTTTTTTAGTTGCATCTAAATCTTCAGAATCTAGAACATTATAGACATTAGAAATACCTTTTGCAAGTCCAGCAGCAATCACATAACGATGTGATAACGATTTTGAACTTACAACTCCTACATTACCATTTAACTTTGACGGTTTAATTGTGACGTTCATTATTTTTCACCCACTTCTAATTTTGTTATGACACTTTGTCCAATATCTTTTAAACAAATAAAATGAAATGCTTTTGATGTATGTTTTTTATCAGTTAAGATATATGAATCTAATGTTTCTTTTTTAAAAAACGGTTCTTTTATAAGTCCAATGTTGAGAAGGACTTCTTTAACTTCATCATAAACATATGTTGGTGTAAGATCTTGGTTGATGCCTTCTTCAATAGCTATCAACATACCATAACTTATCGCTTCACCGTGTTTATATGTCTCATAATTGAACTTTCTTTCAATGGCATGTCCATATGTATGTCCAAAGTTTAATAACATACGTTCATGCTTTTCAAATGGATCTTTTAAAACAATTTCTTTTTTTACATCTAGTGCCATTAAAATTTCTTTTTCTGTCACGCGATCATTTGTTTTAAAATAATCAAATAATGCTTTATTTTTTATGAGTCCCGCTTTAATCATTTCTGCTATACCTTGACGGTATTCTCTTGGATTTAATGTCTCTAAAAAGTTAGGATCAATTAAAACGAATTTTGGTATATAAAACGAGCCAATAAGATTTTTACCCTCTTTTAAATCAATACCAACTTTTCCACCAATACTGCTATCAACTTGAGCAAGTAGGGTTGTTGGAATTTGAATAAATGAGATCCCTCGATAGAGGGTTGCGGCAATAAAACCAGTTAAATCTCCAACGACACCACCACCTAAGGCAATCAATAAATGATTTCTTTTGATGCCTTTCGCTATAAGTTTTTCTATGGTATCTAGATAAACATCATATGATTTGGATTTTTCACCTGGTTTAATGGATACAAAATGAACTTTATAAGATTTAAGTATGCTTTTAACTTTTTCATGATAAAGATCAAAGACATGATCATCAGTAACAATAAAGATATCATGTGCTTGATAGATGGCATTGATGTGTGCTTCTAAGTCATTTAATATATGTTTGCCAATCATGATGTCGTAATCTTGCATACTAATCTTCATCAAATTGTTTCCTCTTTTCTTTAGCTTCTTTTAAATAAGTTTGAATACTTTCTTTATCATCGTTTTTGATGAGTTTTTTAAGATCATCAAGCTCTTTTTCAAAATCATTAATTTTCTTTAATAAAGCTTGTTTATTTTCTAAGAATAATTCTGTCCACATATTCTCATTTATCTTTGCGATTCTTGTTAGATCTCTATATGAGTCTCCGGTTGCTCTTTTTGTTTCTTCCAAATGATCACTGTGGACTAAACTAACCGCAATCACATGTGTTAATTGTGAAGTAAATGCGATGAGTTCATCATGTTTTGTTGGTGTTGTTACTGTTATTTTACCAAAACCAAGGTCTTTTGCGATGTTTCTTAAGACAATTTCGTCATTTTCTTGTGATTTTTTCCCTTTAACAATCACAAAATTAGCATTTTTAAAGATATTTGAATCCTTAGCATGATAGCCAGATACTTCTTTACCTGCCATCGGATGGTGTGATGTATATGTGATACCTTCAGGTATAATTTTTTCAATTTCATCCATCATCCAGACTTTAGTCCCGCTGACATCAGTAATGATTTGACCTTTTTTTAATAGGTGTAAATGATTTTTTAAAAACTCGATATTATGTTTTGGATATAAACCTAAAATAATTAAATCAGCTTCACTGATTTTATTTAAATGATTATCTTTTTCAAGAATACCTTCTTTTATGGCTAAATCAACTATGCTTTCTGTTCTATTAAAAGCATATACTTGGTGTCCTGCTTGTTTTAGCCCTTCTGCATAAGAAGCGCCAATAAGGCCTAGTCCAACAATAAATACTTTCATATAAATGTTTTTCCTAAGAGTTTAGCCATTGCTTTAAGCTCATCTGTCATTTGTAAGTATTTTTTAGGTTTTAATGATTGAGCACCATCGCTTAATGCATGTTCTGGATCATGATGCACTTCAACGATTAACCCATCTGCTCCAACTGCTAAACTTGCTAAAGATAGTTTTTCAATCATTGACCATCTACCAGCTGCATGCGATGGATCGATAATCACCGGTAGGTGAGATAATTCCTTCACTGTTAAAACTGAAGATATATCAAGTGTATTTCTTGTGTATTTTTCAAAAGTGCGAATACCTCTTTCACATAAGATGATTTCTTCATTTCCACCACTCATGATATATTCTGCACTCATCAACCATTCTTCAACAGTTGCGGATAATCCTCTTTTTAGTAAAATCGGTTTTGTTGATTTACCTAAAGTTTTTAATAATTCAAAGTTTTGCATGTTTCTAGCACCAACTTGAATGACATCTACATATTTTTCAAATAAAGGAAGCAAATCAGAACTTGGAATTTCAGTAACAACCAACAATTCAAACTCGTCAGCTACTTTTCTTAATATTTGTAACCCTTCTTCTCCGAGTCCTTGAAAAGCATATGGAGATGTTCTAGGTTTATAAGCACCACCTCTTAAAATGTGTGCTCCTGATTGTTTGACGACCTTAGCAACCGTTCTTAATTGCTCATATGATTCAACTGAACAAGGACCAGACATCATTACAAACTGATCTTTACCGATTTCAATACCGTGTTCTAACTTTATGACGGTATCTTCTTTTTTAAAACTTCTCGATGCTTTTTTAAACGGTGTTGACACCCTAGTGACTTCATCTACTCCTTCAAAAGCATATAAGTCTACAGGTTCAAAAGAGGATGTATCTCCAATGATCCCAAATATATGGACAAACTCACTACTCACATCTCTAATTTCTAAATTTTTACTCTTTAAAAACTCTGCCAATTTCTGGTATTGTTTTTTTGTTGAATCCTTTTTCATTTTAATAATCATAGTCTTATCTCCTTTTGGATACTTGAAAAATAAAAAAATCCCTGAGGAACCCCAAGGATGATTGTTTAATCATGATTTGGCTGTTCCTTCACATTGTCAAAAAGGAATGCCACAAAAAGCAGTCCTTATATCAAATATACGTAATAGTAATAAACAGCCTTTTTCATATTTTTCATAGATATCTACCTCATCTATTTGTTAGTATAGTATCATAATAAAAATAAAAAGACAAGATTTAAAAAATAAAAAAAGTGTATTTTAGGTATTGTGTTTTACACAGTACCGTGATATATTAGTAGTGTGTAATACACAGTAAGGAGGATTTTATGAACACTCAACTCAAAAAAGGCATACTCGAAATGTGTATCTTATATGTCATAGATGAAAAAGATATGTATGGATTTGAAGTCATCGAAAGACTTGCAAAAGACATCGATGTTAATGAAAATACAATCTATCCTATATTAAGAAGATTAACAGCTCAACATTTATTTAAAACATATGAGAAACAAACAAGTCTAGGAGCACCTAGAAAATATTATCAAATTACAGAACAAGGAAAACAAAGATTAAATGAATCTTTAGATGAATGGAAATCATTTTTAGAAGGGGTATTTAATATCGTAGGAGGTCATTTCAATGAACAAAACTAATTATTTAAAAGAATTAAGAGAGGTTTTACATAATCACGAAGTATTAGAAATAGATATCAAAGATGTCTTAAGTGATTATGAAAGCATGTATGATGATGCCCTTGAAAGAGGTTTATCAGATGATGATGTATATAATTTATTAGGTGATCCTAACCAGGTTTATCATGAACTAATAGATACATTACATATGAAGCAAGTTAAAAGATATAAACATAAGTTTATTGCGTTATCTCCATTTTTTGCAGTTTTAGTGTTTATGATTATTGGTATGTCAACTGATATTTGGCATCCAACATGGCTAATCTTTTTGATTATTCCGATTACTGCGATTATTTTAAGTACTGATAAACAAGAGAAAGTGGTTGCATTATCCCCATTTGTAGCTGTCATTACATTTATTCTTGTTGGCACATATACTAATTATTGGAATCCAGCTTGGTTAATCTTTTTGATGATTCCAATTACTGCACTTGTGTATGAAAAAGATGCTGTTAAAAAAACATTAATGATATCATCTATCTTAATCGCAATCGCATTCTATTTATATATGGGATATGCTCAAGATGATTTTATGACTGGTACATTTGGCTTTTTACTTCCACTAGTTGTCATGTTATATTATGCTGAAGTGAAATTTGAGCTTGTTGTTAAAAATCCATTAAAGAGAAAAAACGCAATAATCTTTACTTTAGTTATTGTTGGTGCAATTGCAACATTCTTCTTACTTGGATATTTCGCAGATGGGTGGGTTTACTCATGGATGGTTTTCTTATTGATCCCAATGACAGCTATCTTCTTATATGATAAACCAAGAAAACTAACACCATTTATGCCTTTTATTGCAGTCATTATCTTTTACAGTTTAGGTCATTTCTTTGGGTTATTTGAAATCTCTTGGATTGCATTCTTGTTAATTCCAGTGGTTGCAATCATAGAAAATGCATAAAAAAAGGGCTGACATAATCAACCCAATCAAAAGTGCTTCGGCACTTTTTTTTATTTATCTAATAAGATGTATCCTATACCAATACCTTTAGGTCCTGTATGTGCACCAACAACTGGTGTTAAATAAGCTACAACGATTTCTCTTTCAGGGAACTCTTCTTTAATCTTTTCAACAAACCAAGCAACATATTCATCAGCATGTGCATGAGAAATATAGGTGATGACATTTTTACCTTTAGTGTCTTCGATATATTTTTCTAATACACGTTTATGTGCTTTGGAAGTTGTTCTAATTTTTTCTAGGGTTTCTACTTTTCCACTTTCACCAATAAATAGCACAGGTTTCATTTGAAGCATGGTTCCTAATGTACCTTGAAGCTTTGATAAGCGTCCATTTTTAACTAGGTATAAAAGTGTATCTACTGCAAAATAGATCATATCATTATCCCTAATTTTTTCGAGATGAGGAATAATCTCAGCAACCGATTTGCCTTCTTCTGCAAGTCTATGAGCCTCTAAAACCATGTATGCTTCACCATAAGCTAAAGTTTTTGAATCAAATGCAGTCACTTTAATGTTAACTTCACTTGCAGTTCTTTTAACAGCTTCATATAATCCGCTTAACTCAGAAGAAATGACGATGACTAATGCTTCTTCATACCCTTCTTTTTCAAGTTCTTCAAAATTTTCAATCATTGTACCAATCGATACATATGATGTCTTTGGAATATCATTAGGATCTTTTTTTATTCTTTCATAAAATGTTTTCGCATCCATATCAATGTAATCATTATAGACTTTATCATCTGAGCTAAAATGGATAACAGATCTTAAAATACGAATATCTTTTGGATAATCTAGGTAATCAAGTCCAGCATTACTACATGTTAAAATCGCAACTTTTTTCATATAAACCCCTTATTCTTTTTTCATTTGTTTTAACTGATCTCTAATTTCAGTTAAAAGTTTTATATCTTCTGGTATTACTACTTCTTTAACTTCTTCCTCTTTTGGAGCACTTTCTTTTTCAACTCTTTCTAAGAATTGTTTTCTTCTAACAACAAGTGTGATTGCAGCATAGATACTAAAAGCAATGATTAAAAATTCAACGATTGCTTGAATAAAAGCACCATATCTAACTTCTGCATTATTAATTACCCACATGAGATCAGTAAAGTTTTGTTCACCAGTTAACGATGCAACCAAAGGCATGATGATATCATTGACTAAAGATGTGATGATTGCACGAAATGCAGCACCAATGATAAACGCAACAGCGAGGTCTATAATATTACCTTTTGTAACAAATTCTTTAAATCCTTTAAAAAATGTTTTTGTTTTGTTTTTCATAGGAAACTCCTTTTTATTTTATGATATCATATTTTAAAGATTTATTATACATCATTTCCGGTTATCAACATAAATTGGGTATGGTATAATAATAACAAAAATCATTTGGGAGAATGATCAAGATGAAAAATATAATCACTAGATTAAAATTTTTTATCGTCATGCTAATGCTATGGTTCTTATTTAATTTCAATTTTGAAATAAGAACGATTGTTTTTGGTGTGACGATTTCTTTTTTAGTATCCTTATTTACATATGAGGTTTTATATGATGAAAATGGCTTTCGATTTAAAGGGATTAAAATCACGAAGCTTTTCATCTATTTTTTTATTCTTTTTTATGAAATATTTAGATCCTCTATTTTATATGTAATCAATCTAATTAAACAAAAGTATGAACCTGTGGTCTTTAAAATTTCTTTAGAACATTTAACCAATGTTCAAGTTGCAATCGTTGCTAACTCGATTACTTTAACACCTGGAACTATTAGTATTGAAGTGATTGATAAGACCATATTTGTAATGGTATTAGCTGATCCAAAAACTGATCATGAAACACTGGCAAAACCCATAAGAGATCGATTTGAAAAATACTTGCTATCTAAAGAGGTAAACGAAGATGACAACAATTAATATATTTATCTTAATCACATTATTCATACTTGTGGTTGCAATGATTTTATCTTTTATTAGACTTATTTATTCTAAAACACTTTGGGATAAAATTTTAATGTTAAACTTAATATCAGCAAAAGTTGTTTTGTTTATTGCGTTATATGCAATCTATACAGATCGTCTTATTTTGCTTGATATAGCGATTTCATACGGTATCATTGGTTTTCTAACTATGACTTTACTTTCTAAGTTCATTATGGCTGGGGGTAGAGAAAAATGAATGTTGTTGCATATATCATTTTAATCATATCCTGGTTCTTTATCATCTTTGGTATGATAGCCATATTCGCACTTAAAAACCTATACACAAGAATACTAACAGCTGCAACCATCGATACAGTTGCTAGTTTTTTAGTACTATTCGCACTTATTTTTGCATCTTGGCAATTTGAATATGGTATCCGTTTATTCATCTTAATTATTTTCTTGATTATCACCAATCCAATCAGTTCTCATGTCAATATAAGATCAGCATACTTAATTGGCGTACCTTTAAAAGAAATGGAGGTAGATCAAAGATGACAATCATTCCTACATTATTACAAATACTCTTGATTATTATTGCGATAGCCATAGTATTTCATAAAGAAAACTTTACAATCATTATCTACATTTCTTCTTTTGGATTAGTAGCTGCAACTTTATATGTTTTGAATCAAGCACCAGATGTAGCAATTGCTGAAGTTGCTATTGGTTCTGCGATTATCCCATTAATTTATGTCATCAGTATATCTAGACAAGGAGAGTTTATTGTTTTAGATCGAGTTGATCACAATGAACTTGATGAGACGATTGATGAGAAAAACATAGAACTCTATGAAGTTCTAACGAGTTTTGTGGATGATAATCATTTAAAAATGAATGTATGTTCTGACATTAAGGGTTCAGATGAAGCTTTGACAAAAGATTTAAATGTTGATTTAATCATATCTTATGATCACGATAAGCAAAAATTTATCTTAAAAGGAAAACAAAGCTCTATACTTATGGATCATTTAATCAAAAAGACATTTCACCTTGACTTCATAGAAATTGTTACATTTAAGGAAGGTGAGTCCATTGATTAGACGTATATCTTTAGTTTTATTACTCGGATTTATCTTGTTTGTATTTATCACTTCGATAAGTGATTTTAGTACGATTTATAATGATGATGGAAAATTATTTTATTATGCCAATGGCTTTCAAGATACCGGAAGTTATAATTATGTGACGGGCATCTATTTAGATTACAGGCTCTTTGATAGTATCTTTGAAGCTGCAATCTTATTAATTGCAGTTGCCGGTGTGATGCTTATTTCAGAACATTCCATTGATGAGAAAAATGCAACTTTCATGCTAGATAAACAAAAAACACCAGAACTATTTATCACATTTAGTAGACTCTTATATCCAATCATGTTACTGTTTGGTATTTATGTAATCGTCAATGGTCATTTATCTCCTGGTGGAGGATTTCAAGGTGGAGCGATTGTTGCAACCGCAATTTTGATTTTATATTATATTGATATCACAAAAACAGTAAACGTTCATGTAGTTTTAACCATCGAAAAGATATTGTTTATTGTTTTAGTATTAACCGCTTCTCTGTCTTATTTAACCAGAGGTGTTCTCTTTACAAACTTCTTTAGACTAGATGCCTCTCTTGATCAAAAAGCAATCTTCTTAACCCTAATGAACATTTTGATTGGAGCGAAAGTATCCTTAGGTTTAGTCGCAATCTTTACAGCATTTTTAAAGGAGGGCAGATAATATGAATCCAATCTTATCCTTTATTGTCATCTTAGTTGGTATCTACGGCTTATCTGTAAGTAAAAACATCATTAAATCTGTTTTTTGCATCACAATTGTTGAAGCTGGAACGATACTCTTATTTTTAAATTTAGGAGCTTATGAAGGTGGAGTGATTCCTATTTTATCTAGCTTAGGCATAGAGATTGTAGATCCTATCCCACAAGCTTTGATGATCACAACCATCGTTATTGGATCAACCATTACTTCTTTAGCACTTATGCTATGTATAAAGATTTTCCATCATTATGGAAGTATTGAATGGAAAGTCATTTTGAAAGGAGATAAATAATGGTAGAATTATTTCCTGTATTCTTTATTTTTATACCCATTTTTACGGGTATTATCATTTACTTGGTTAAAAACAAGCATGTAACATCTATTGTGTTTTTATCTCAACTGATACTCGCAACTTTATTTGGATTATATGTGTATCATTACACACAAAATCCAAATGTAGCTTATATTGTTTTAGGTGGATGGGATGATAAGTTTGCGATAACCTTAAAAAATGATACATTATCTCTTACATTTATCGGTTTATCTATATTCATGTGGACTTCTGTTTTATTTTACACATATAAAACAAATCGCATCTATCACAAATATTTATTTTTCTTAATGTTTTTAGAAGGTATATTTTTAGCATTTTTACAAACAAATGATTTATTTAACTTATTTATCTTCTTAGAACTCATCACTGTATTAATTACCATTTTAATCTCTTATAAGAAAAATGGTCCTTCATTAAAAGCTGCCATCTATTATCTACTATTAAACACATTAGGTGCGATGTTTTTCTTAATTGGTATTATCATTTTATATTACACTTATGGTTCTATTAATATCAGTTACTTACAAGAAAATATAGGGTTACACCAAAACCATCAAATGGTAAAACTCGCATACGTATTAATGATTTCTGGAATCAGTGTTAAATCTGCGTTATTCCCTCTATTTACTTGGTTGCCTAAAGCACACGGCGTTGCTTATACTTCTTTATCAGCTTTACTTTCTGGATTACTTGTTAAAGGTGGATTATACTTATTCATAAGAATTCATGTCTATATGTTTGGTTATGATACATATCATATGACTGAAGTGTTCTTTTATATTGGTGCATTAACAGCTCTTGCAGGGGTTATTCTAGCTTTAGTTCAAAAAGATTTAAAACAAATACTCGCACATCATACCATATCTCAAATTGGACTCATGATGATGGGGTTATCTTTTGGATATGGATTATCTTTTACTGGTGGACTTATGCATATTATTAATCATGCATTATTTAAGTCTTTACTATTTCTTTGTGCCGGATTAATCATATATGAGTATAAGACGAAAAAGATTTATGCGATTAGAGGGGTTTTTAGATCCATGCCAATCACATCTATTTTCTTGATTATTGGTATGTTATCGATTAGTGGTGCACCATTTTTTAATGGGTATGTGTCTAAAACACTTATTAAGTATAGTTTTAAAGCAGAACCTTTCAAAATGTTATTATACACATTGGTCAATGTTGGAACTGTTACTTCTTTTATTAAGTTTTCACAAATATTATTTGGGAAAAAAGTTGATCTTGAAAAGCGAAAAGATGCTAAACAGTTTGTATCCATCATCACTATTGGTTTATTATGTATCGGTATAGGTATTTTTTACAAACCCATTGGCGAACTGATCTATGGCTTAGATTTATCTTATGTTAAGCTATTTGATCTAAAAGCATGGCTAGATTACATCATATATATTGGCATTGGGTATATACTCTTTAAATACTATATCGATAAAGATTATAAGCCTGTTCAAGTGATCAGATCATTTCAGATGACTTTCGAAACTGCAAATTATCTATTTATCTTTTATATATCATCGTTATCATTATTATTATTCTATATCATATAAAAAAGTAGACCTGGTCTACTTTTCTTTTTTAAATATAATTCTAGATAACTCATAGAAATGATCTATGGTTAGATATGTTTTAAGTCGATCTTTATGCTGATGACCTTTTGTGTATAAAATCACATCAAATCCTAAAGTTTGTGCAACCTCAGCATCATGAAGTGTATCCCCAATCATGACAGCATCTTTCGGATTGATTTTATGTGCTTTTACATACGCTTTAGCGACATCAATCTTGCTTTCACCATGCACATTATCTGTACCTAATACAGCTTCAAAATAATGTCCAATTTGAAAATGTTTAACTTGTGCTTCTAAATTGTTTTGTTCTGATGCAGATAATAACACATTTTTGATTCCTAAAGATTGGAAATAAAACATTGCATCTAAGACACCATCATGAAGTGATTCATTTAAACTTCTTGGTTGATACTTAGAAATAAATGTCTTTGAGAGTTCTTCAAAAGGTGTTTCATCTAAATCATAAACTTTTGCATAATAGTTTTTAACAGGAAAATCAAAGATATTTAAATATTCTTCTAATGTGACTGTTTTTCGATCAACATCTTCTAACATTTCATTTAAAATTGTGTGACACAATTTTAAATCATCTAGGATTGTACCGTTAAAATCCCAAAAAATATACTTTTTCTTTACCATATACTTCCCCCTTACTTATGATATGGATGGTTTTTCATAATCATAAAGGCTCTATAAATTTGTTCAACTAAAATTAATCTCATCAATTGATGTGGAAATGTCATGTTTGAAAAAGAAATCTTTTGATTTGCTCTTTCGTAAACAGCATCACTTAATCCATAAGATCCACCTATGACAAATACCAAATCTCCTTGATGATACGTTTGTACATGTTCAATATAACTTGAAAATGCTTCGCTGTCCATCATTTTGCCTTTAATCGCAAGTACACATAAAACATCAGTAGGTTTTACTTTGCTCAAAATACGTTCACCTTCAACTGACATGCCACTTTCATCTTTTTCATCTTTAATCTCAATGATTTCTAATCCACCAGGTATTTGTTTTTTATAGTAATTAATGCCTTCATTAAGATATTTTTGATTCATTTTTCCAACAACAATTAATTTAATCATATCTTAACAACCTCAAGACCTTCTTTAGTCGCATAAAAAACCTCGACTTTCGTAGGATCATCAAAGATTTTTACGATTGATTCTTCTATATCTAAAATGGAGTTGCAGTCTTCTGAAATATGTGTCACAATCCATTTTGTGGGTTTGTTTTTTGCAAGTGCATTAACAAGCCATGCAGCATCATCATTTGACAAATGTCCTTTTTCTCCTAAAATCCTTTTCTTAAGCAAAAAAGGTCTTAATGACTGCATGAGTTTTGTAGGATGGTGATTGGCTTCAAGTAAGTAACAATCAGCATCTGTTAATAGCTCATAATATGCTTGATCAACATATCCTGTATCATTGACAAAACAGACTTTTTTATCTCCATGTTTTACAACAAACCCAACAGGTTCATTTGCATCATGAGAGATCATAAATGTTTGGATATCAAGATCTAAAAGATTAAAGTGATCTTCAGACTTAATGACATGGATATGAGGAATCATTTCTTTAACATCTACAGCTAACCCATCCATTGTACCTTTTGTCATATAAACATCTGTAATCACATGATGCTTGAGTAACATTTTTAATCCAATGGTATGGTCTGAATGTTCATGGGTCAAAAGTAGGGTTTTTACCTCATTTAAATCTTCCCCATAATTCATCATTTTTTCTTTAATTTTCTTATAACTTATCCCAGCATCTACAAACAATTTAATATGTCCTACTTTTAAGTAGGTCATATTGCCCTTCGATCCACTGGCTAAAACATATATTTCCAAGCCTATCACCTTCTATTATCTTAACATAAAAATATGTGATATTATAAAATAAAATGAAAGTGGTTGCATTTATACCCTAAAAAATGCTATATTATACTTGCTTGTATGAAACAATTGAAGGAGTGAACACACAATGAATCAATTAAAAAATATTAGAAGATTTGCGCTACTTGTGCTCGTAGCAGCAGGTGTTCTAACATTAGCTGCTTGTTCTGGCAGTGAAAAAACACCATATGGAAACTTATCAGATGATAATGTTTATCTAACATATGGAGATATAACTATTACAGAAAAAGAATTATATGATCAACTTCGTATGCAAGGCGCATCAACTTTAGCAACTATGGTTGACGAAGAATTATTTAAAACATATATCGAAGATGCAGAAGCAAAACTTGCTAATGGAGATGAAACCCTAGTTGGTTATCTTGATGACACAGTCAATCAAGCAATTCATGGATCAACAGAATTAGAGGACTTACAAAACCTTTATGATGAAAACCCAGAATTGTACATTAGAAATATCGAAAGATATGCAGACTCTGTATACTTACTTGATAACAACATGGTTATTCAAGATGTTATTGATGCATTACTTGGTTTAGCACAAACTGAGGAAAATCCATTCACTGGATATCATACACTAGACTTCATGTTAGATCGTTATGCTTTAAGAGTTGCTCAAAGAGCTTATGCTAAAACATTATTAGATGAAGAAGTTAACGATGAAGAAAGTGATGCTTATATTGCAGATGAAGACATCGTATCTTATTACAAAGCTAACAAAGAAGGTCAATATGATGTAGATGCATTAGTTGTTCGCTTCATTAACTTAAACGAAGCAAACGCTGCTTTATATCAAGTAGGATTAAAATCTGATTCAAAAGGTTTCTGGTATGAATTACCAGACATTAGAATCTTAGAAGGTAATCCTGGTTATATTGATTTAGATAGTCCTGACTATGCTCATGTAAGAGACATTTTAGATGACTTAGAACTAACTTCTAAATTAGGCGTTGATCTTGAAGATCGTGACATGCTCACTGTTCAAGATTATGAAGATTACTACAAAGCTTATATTATCAATACTGATAGAGCTGATGGTTTCTCTGATATTAAACTTTTACCAGAAGGTGTAAAAGCTAAGTTCATTGAAATTTACAACTTATTAAACCCAGCAGCACCAATCAAACTTGACACTGATGGTGTTTCAATCGTCGGCGATGGCAATGATTATACAACAACTTATACTTATGACGACTTAACAGACATCAATACAAGCCTTAGAAGTCATATCTATGATACGTTAATCGCAGAAGCTGATATGGAAGATCCAGATGACACTGCTGATGGTAAACCTTATTCATCAAGAATTCAAACATTCGGTAACGCTCGTTATTTAGTATTTAAATTAGATGATGAAAGCGAAACTGAAGAAGGTATTTTAGTTGAAGATCCTGAAAATCCAGATGCTGAAATTTTTGATGATTCTACTGAAGCTTTAGATATCAAAGCTGAAATGAAAAATGAATTATTAGAATCTAAATTAACAGATAATTATGTAACTGCAAAAGTTACTGAATTATATGATGAACAAACTTTAGATATTTTTGATCCAATCGTTAGAGTATTTTATGACCAAAGTTATGGTTATGATGGTTCAGATAAAAACGAAACTGGTGATGTAGTTGCTAAAGTTGGCGATATCGAAATTACTGTTGAAGATTTCTATAACAAACTAGAAGCATCTTATGGTATCAACTTAGCATTAGACATGTTAGCTAACAAATATTTTGAAGCAAGTGATGTATATACTGTATCAGATGCTGATTTAGATGATTATACAGAACAATTCGAAAATATCATTTCACAATTCTCATCAGACAACTTCGCATCTTCTGGTTATCCAGCAAGCATGGGTAGACAAAACTTCTTATTAACTGCATTTGGTTCAAGATCAAACCAAGAAGCAATCAATAACTTATATGTATATCCTGCATTAAGACAACAATATTTAGAAGATTATGAAGTACATTTCGGAAATGATGATATATTCTCAAGTTTTGCTACATTAGCAGAAAGACAATATAACAACTTTGAATCAATTACAGTAAGTCACTTACTTGTATACTTTGACCAAAATGGTGATGGTACTCCAGATGATCCTCAAGAATACTTAGACACATTAGATGCTGCTTCTCAAACAGAAGTGATCAATGGATTAATTGATTTAATCGATTTAGTTTATTCACGTATTGGATTATATAGAGGCATGAAAGAAGGCTTAAACGCTATCGCTAATGACTTTAACAATTCAGGACGTATCCAAATTGGTAGTTCAATTCCACCATATGATTACACACTTGAAAGCGTATGGGCAGAATACCGTCAATTAGGTTTCTACTTGAAGTTTGAAGACATTACTTCTGCTGTAACGAACAAATCTAACTTTATTACTGGTTCATCAGTATTAGACGAAGTATTCTATGATCGTGCAATGGCAATTCATGACATTCTAATTGATATGGAAGATGATGATTCATTATTCCCATACTTAGATTTCTATGATGCTTGGGTAAATACATCTAATGCAATCACTGAAACTGAGTTAGAACTTGTTAAATCATCATTCGGATATCATTTCATTTTAGCAAATAGAATAGGCGCAACTACTTCTGCAATCTACGATGAAGCAGACGATGAAGATGGCGATTATGTATTAGCTGATGATGAAACAATCAATGTTTATAACAGTGATTCAGAAACATTAACTGCTGGACAAATCAAATACTATTTATTAGGTTCATTATCTGATGAAGGTGTTGAACTTCCAACAAATGTTCAAACTGCTGTAACAAGTTACTTACAACCAGTATTAACTGTTTATCAAGGTACTTATATGCAAAGAGAATTAATCTTTAGCTTATTAGATGACGTTGACTTTAGTGATTCAGCTGATGGTGCTCGTTTAGACACAATCAGAGAAATCAACTTACGTCAAATGCATGGATACATGCTTTCAGAAAACGGTGGCGTTTATGACACTAACTATGAAGCATTATTCGGCGGTATCTTAGATATCTTAAACGGAAATTAATTATGATTAAGACCACTTCGGTGGTCTTTTTTTTGCATTAAATAAAAAAATTAAATTCGATACTGATTAAAGTGACAGTAAGCAGATGCTTCTAATCTTTCATACTCTCTCCAATCTATTTTGGCTTATTGAGATTTGAGCCTAATAATAGAAGAACCCTGGTAAACATAAACAAAAGAAAAAAGGTTAAGATTGAAATAAAATGGAACCTATAAAATAGACACTTTGAAAAAAGGAAGCTATT
>SWCB01001273.1_pt1 | contig 36687 bp, 29 predicted proteins | sample 4692901 | NCBI WGS metagenome assembly SWCB01 (sample SAMN10267276, study PRJNA491770) | bioreactor metagenome | isolation source: DHS bioreactor inoculated with subseafloor sediment | place: Japan: off Shimokita Peninsula | collected 2006-08 | reverse complement strand
CGGGTGTGAACGTCCCATCGACAGGGAGAGTGCGCGTGATGTCGGCGGTGTAGAGGCTCTCGACCTCTACCCCCGCATCGAGCAGGAGCAGTTCGCCTGCGCGCACCTGTCCGTCGTTGCGGATCCAGTGCAGTGTGGTCGCGTGGTCGCCCGATGCGGCGATGGTCTCGTATCCCACCGCGTTGCCCTCTTCGCGAGCGTGGCCGTCGAAAGCGGCCTCGACCACGCGCTCACCGCGCTTGTGCTCGATCGCGCGGGGGAGCTCCTTGACCACGCGAGCAAAGCCGTCGATCGTTGCGTCGACAGCGTCACGCATCTGCTGGATCTCGTACTCGTCCTTGACGAAGCGCATTTCGCTGAGTGCCTTGTGGATGGCCTTGGTGGGATGGTTCGAGAGACGAATGCCGCCGGGGAGTTCCTTGAGAGGAGCGGTGGTGATGCCCGTCATCGCCTCGAACTCGGCGAGCCGTGGGCGTCGGCCGATCCAGAACTCGCCTGAGCGGGGGTCGGAGTAGAATCCCTCGCTGTCGTTGCCCGCAGGGGGGATGAGGTAAAGCACCGCGTCGTGGCCCGCATCGGCTCCGTCGACCGGGGTCATCACCAAGACGGCGCCGGGCTCGAAGTCGACGCCAAGGCCGGTGAGGTACGCGAAGTCGCTGTGGGGCCGGAAACGGTAGTCGGTGTCGTTGGAGCGCACCTTGAGTTCACCTGCGGGGACGACGATGCGCACCCCTGGGAACATGGCGCTGAGTCGAGCTCGGCGCGAGGCGGCGAAGGGCGCACCTGCGACGGCGGTCGTATTGACGTCCTCCGGCTCGGCCCAACCCGTGGTCAGGAACTTCTTGAATTCCTCGGATGTGGGGCGGGTTGTGCGCGCCTTGTTGTTTTCCTGGGTGGCCTTGTCGGTGTCTTCCATTTGCCTATGTTCGCACGCACTCGGCGGGACGTTCCTCCCGGCCACCGTAGGCTGGCAACGTGCGCATCGATCTTCATACTCACTCGACAGTGTCAGACGGCACCGAGTCGCCACGTGATGTCATGAGGGCGGCGCACGCCGCCGGAATCGACGTTGTCGCGTTGACGGATCACGATTCGATGTCTGGCCTCGAGGACGCTGGCGAGATGGCGGCCGGGCTTGGTATGAACTTTGTCCCAGGCATCGAGGTGTCGTGCAGGCACAACGGCGTATCGATTCACTTGCTTGCTTATTGGCCCGACCCCAGTAACGACGAGATCGTGGCGATGCTGGCGCGCACACGTGACGCCCGCGTGGACCGTGCCAAGGAGATTGTGCGCCGCGTGGGCGTGGACTATCCACTCGCTTGGGACGACGTCTTGGCGCATTCGGACGGCGCAGACACGGTGGGGCGCCCCCACATTGCCGACGCCCTGGTCGAACGCGGCGTCTTCGCCACCAGGGACGATGCTTTTGCCAAGGTTCTCGCGGGCAACTCCGCGTACTACGTCCCTCACTACGCGCCCGATGTCGTCGACGCTGTGCGCACCTTTCGGCGCACGGGCGCCGTGACGGTGTTTGCCCACCCCGGCGCGGACGGCCGCGGCAAGGTGGTGCCCACGTCGGTCATCGAATTGATGGCCGATGCCGGCTTGGTAGGGCTAGAAGTGGGGCACCGCGACCACAATGAGCACCAGAGAGACCGTTTGGCGCGCATCGCGCAGCGGCTGGGCCTGGTGCACACGGGAGCGAGCGACTATCACGGCACTGGAAAACTCAATCGACTTGGCGAAAATGTCACGTCTCCCGCCGCCCTGCAGCAGCTTCAAGACGCGCGGGGGCGTTGAGGAATCGGTAGGATCGCGCGGTGAACGCCACTCCATCTCAGCCTTCCCAGACCTCCGCGGCCCAGACTCCCGTCCTTGAAAACGAGTGGGTGCGCCTCGAGCCGTTGTCGCATGACCATGCTGGCGGGCTCGCGGCCGCAGTGAGCGTGGGCGAGCTGTGGAAGACCTGGTACACGTCGATACCAGCGCCCGATGCTATGGCCGCAGAGATCGACAGGCGGCTCGCGCTCCAAGCCGACGGCAGGATGGCACCCTGGGCCGTCCTTTCCGCCGCTAGTGGGCGAGCCGTTGGGATGACCACGTACATGGACATCGACGCCCCGAACAGGCGCCTCGAGATTGGGTCGACCTGGCTGGGGCGCGAGGCGCAGGGATCACTGGTGAACCCTGCCACCAAACTGCTCTTGCTGTCGCGAGCGTTCGATGAACTTGGCTGCATCGCCGTCGAGTTCCGCACTCATTGGCACAACCTGCAGTCACGTGCTGCGATCGCCAAATTGGGAGCCAAGCAAGACGGTGTGCTGCGCAACCATCGAGTGTTGAGCAACGGCACGCTGCGCGACACCGTCGTGTTCTCGATCATCGACAGTGAGTGGCCCGCGGTCCGTCAAGGACTCGCCGCGAGGCTCACCACACCCTAACTATTCGGCTGTGGGTGCCGAGGCGTTGCCCGAAGGCGCCCCGCCTTGGCCGCCGCCGGTACGACGACGATTGCGGTTGCGCTTGGGGCGAGGAGTTCCATCGGCCGACGGCGCGCCGCCGCCTTCGCGGGGGGCACGATCGGTAGGTGCGGCTCCGGTAGAAGCTGCGCCCTCGCCGCCTGCACCACGACCGCGTCCGCGGCCGCCACCGTCTCCACGGCCGCCACCGTCTCCACGGCCGCCACCGTCTCCGCGGCCGCCACCGTCTCCACGGCCGGAACCTTGTGCGCGGGGCGCTCCACGGCCGCCACGGCTGCCGCCGTCGCGACCGCCATCGCGACTGCCGCTATCGCGACTGCCACGGCCACCGCTATCGCGCCCGCCGCGACTTGGGCCGCTATCGCGGCCACCACGCCCGCCTGCATCGCCACTCGCATGGCGTTTGCCGGTTTCGCCGAGGTCTTCGAGCTTCTCGGCGCCCAGTCCCTCGCGCACCCTTTCGGCGCGGGGGAGGGTGCCCTTGGTGCCCTCGGGAATGTCGAGGTCGGTGAAGAGCTGAGGTGAGTTGGAGTACGTCTCCACGGGTTCCGGGTGATCTAGCTCGAGCTGCTTATTGATCATTCCCCAACGAGGCATGTCGTCCCAGTCGACAAATGTCACAGCGACGCCCGTCTTACCCGCGCGGCCAGTGCGGCCGATGCGGTGCACGTAGGTCTTCTCGTCCTCGGTGCACTGGTAGTTGATGACGTGAGTGACGTCGTCCACATCGATGCCGCGCGCCGCAACGTCGGTCGCAACCAGGATGTCGATCTTGCCTGAACGGAAGGCGCGCAAGGCTTGCTCGCGCGCACCCTGACCCAGGTCACCATGGATAGCGCCGGATGCGAAGCCGCGCTCGCGCAGATCGTCGGAGACCTTCGCGGCGGTGCGCTTGGTGCGCGCAAACACGATCGTGAGGCCGCGACCCCTGGCTTGGAGGATGCGAGCAAGAACCTCCATCTTGTCCATCGCATGGGCGCGGTAGACGTATTGCTTGGTGGCCTTCACCGTCGCGCCAAAATCGTCAGGTTCGGAAGCGCGAATATGCGTCGGCTGTGTCATGTAGCGGCGCGCAAGCGCGACGATCGGCCCAGGCATCGTCGCAGAGAAGAGCATCGTGTGACGGCCCGCTGGGGTCGCCGCGACGATCTTCTCAACGTCGGGAAGGAACCCGAGGTCGAGCATCTCGTCGGCCTCATCAAGCACGAGGGTGCGGACAAAGCGTAGGTCGAGGTGACCCTGGTTCATGAGGTCGATGAGGCGCCCTGGTGTGCCGACCACGACGTCGGCGCCCTTCTTGAGCGAGTCGATCTGGGGCTCATAGGCGCGCCCACCGTAGATCTGTGCGATCCGAATGGAGCGCTTCTTTGAAGCCATCTCGAGGTCGCCAGCGACCTGGACCGCAAGTTCGCGCGTGGGCGCCATGATGAGGGCTTGTGGCTTGCCAGCGCCCTCTCCCAACTCGTCGTAACCGTGCTCGCCCGGACCGATGGCGCGGTGCAAGAGCGGCACGCCAAAGCCGAGCGTCTTGCCCGTACCCGTCTTGGCCTGGCCGATGATGTCATGGCCGGCAAGCGCGACGGGGAGCGTCATGGATTGGATAGGGAAGGGGGAGATAATCCCGTGATCTGCCAGGGCTTCCACGATGAGTGGGTTCACGCCAAAATCGGCAAAAGTTTGTTCAGTCATGCGGTAAATGGTCCTCAAAATATGATGCGACGATGCGTCGATGGCGGGTAGCCGATCGCGCAATATCGTTGGGGTGCGGCGTCACGCCGCGCATCACTTGCGACCGGGCAACCTCTAGGGTCAGTTCCGAGTGTAGCGGTAGGGCCCTTTTCCCCCCGATTTTCAGGTGATCCCGTGGAGTCGATGTCCTACGCTTGGCCCATGCGCGTGGTTGTCATGGGTGTCACTGGATGTGGGAAGACGAGCGTCGGGGTGGGACTCGCCGCCTCGCTCGGTGTCCCCTTTGCCGACGCTGATTCATTTCATCCCGAGTCAAATGTGGCCAAGATGGCCGCTGGGGTCGCGCTCACTGACGAGGATAGGTGGCCGTGGCTCGGCGCGGTGGGCGCATGGCTCGCGAGCCATCCGGACTCCGTGGTGGCTTGCTCAGCGCTCAAGCGTTCGTATAGGGACCGTCTGCGGGCCCAAGCAGATGCTCTGGTATTCGTCCATCTCGCCGCGGCAAAGGAGACCCTGATGGATCGCGTCGCACTTCGAACGCAAACCGAGGGGCATTTTGCGGGGGTCGACCTGCTGGACTCCCAATACGCGGCGCTTGAGCCGCTGGGATTCGGCGAGGTGGGCGGAACGATTGACGTGTCGCACCTGACGGTTCAGGAAGCCTTGGCCGAGGTTGCCCACTTCACGACGTTGCAACGGAACCGCTAGACGCCAAACCCCACGCGATTCTGGACCTCTTGCCCAATTTGTACATAGGCGAGCGCAGAAGTGGGGACGATCACGCGTCGGCCCTGCACGTCAACGAGGTCCAACACACCGCCAGACATGGCCTTGGATACAAGGGTGGAGACGTCGTCGGAGCTCTTGTCGGTCTCCACGACGATCTCCCTGGTGACGTTCTGAACGCCGATGCGGATCTCCATGGTGCCCTCCGTGGACAGTGGTGGTGCGTGTAGCAACTATCGTAGGGGGGTGTTTTGGCGAGGCCGTCGTGTGTTCGCGGGTAGGGGAATCGACCTACCCGGATTCCGAGTGACCGCTCTGGTGATTGCTGGGGCCTTTGGACTTGGAGTTCTTGCGGGCTGGGCCACTGGTCTAGTGCCTGGAATTGTGAGGGCCGAACCGTCCGCAAGCCCAAGCCCCACTCCGGTCGCATCGATTACGTCGATTGCGGAACCTGTGTTGCCCCCGATGCCTGCCATCACGCGAGTGTTGAACCAGGCCGATCGTGACGCTGGCATCACGACGAACGACGTCAAGGTTAAAGGGGACGGCACGATCTCTGCGGTTCCAGGCATCGGGAACCCTGATGCGACAGCCGGCGATGTGCGGTGGGTGTCGGTGGCCGTGGAGGATGGCGTCCAAGCCGATGCCGAGGCCTTTAAGGCGTACGTGATCGCCACCCTTAATGCCAATAGGGGTTGGGGCACCGGGCAATCGGTGCAGTTTGTCCCCACCGATGGCGTTGCTGACTATCGGATTGTGCTCGCGAGCCCGTACACGGCGGCGGTCTTGTGCCCGGAGCCACACCTGACAAGGCCCGCGGTGGCCGTGGCTGATGCCTCCCCCACGCCGTCGCCGAGCGCAACGGGGAGTGACAGCCCGTCACCCGAGGCCGTCGTTGATTCGCCGTGGTCGTGTGAAGAAGACGGCGTGATCGTCATCTCGAGCTATGACTGGACGGCTGGATTCGTGGCATTTGGCACGGATTATGCGGGAGCACGTCAGTACACACTCAACCACCACATGGGTCATCTCTTGGGCCGTGACGATGTCACGTGTGCGGGCGGTCGTGCCGACGTCATGGTGGTCCAAGAGGAGGAACTTCCTGAGGGTTGCGAAGTCAATCCTTGGCCGAATCCCGACGCGACCGTTGAATTCGGAGTCGATGGGGCTAGCCCTACGCCATCCGTTGCCGCTGGCACTCCTTAAGAGTCGATCGCGACCGTTGTCCGCCCGCCGTGGTGGGATAGGCCCATGAGTTCCTTGCGTCTCGTGATTCCGGCTGCGCGCGCGGGTGAAGTCACGCCCGATTCTTCGCAAGCCGAAGCCCTTGTGGCAATCAGGAGCGAGACGACTCACAGCAGAGGCGCCGCCGGCCACCTCGTTGTGACGGGGGGAGCGGGAACGGGGAAGACCACCCTTGCCGTCCTTGCCGCAGCCGACGCTGTTGCGCGAGGGATCGCCCCCGAGAGGATCCTTGTGGTTGCGCCCACACGGGCCGCGGCTGCCTCGCTCAGGGACAGGGTCTCGTTTGCAATTGGTGTGCCCACGTCGGTTCCCATGGCGCGCACCCCTGCAGCGGTGGCATTCGCGATTCTGAGCGCTCAAGCGACCCTTCTTGGCGAGGCTCGCCCAAGCCTTGTTTCGGGTGCCGAGCAGGATGTGGTGTTGCGCGAACTCCTCGAGGGCCGTGTCGCTGGCAGGGCGGAGCCCTTGGATTGGGGCCCCGATCTTCCAGACGACACGACGGTGTTGCCGGCATTTAGGGAAGAGTTGCGCAACCTTCTCATGAGGGCCGCGGAGGCGGACTTGGATCCCCTCGCCTTGCATGCGCTTGGCACAGCCGCGCGACGTCCCGAGTGGGTCGCGGCTGCAACGCTCTATGCGGAGTACGAGCGCGTCATGGCGTTGCGATCGATGCCAGGAGATCAGGGCGCAAGATACGACCCCGCCACGATTGTCGCGAGGGCAGCCGATGCCTTGGATGCGTGGGAGGCCGAGGTGGGCGGCGAGCCGCCACAGTGGGATCTTGTCATCGCGGACGACTATCAGGACGCGACAGTTGCCACCACTGCGCTCCTTGCTCAGATGGCCGCACATGGTGCGCGGTTGTTGCTTATTGGAAACGCTGACGAGTCGGTCCAGGGATATAGGGGGGCGGTGCCTGGTGCATTGCACGCCGCGACGGACCCCAAGGTCTTTGGTGCGCAACACATCGAACTTGCGAGCGACCACAGGCAATCGGGGACGCTCGCGGCGGTCACGGGAGCCGTCGCAGGGCGCATCGGCGTCAAAGGATCGGGTAGCGCCAGAGTGACGGCTCGGTCGGCCGTTGTCGCGGCGCCCTCGCACGAGGAGACGGGGCCTTCGCCGGTCACCGTGATGACCGCTTTGCACACTTACGGCCAATCGCGTGCCATCGCCACTGAACTTCGGAGGGCGCGGCACGGTCTGGAAGGCACACCGATCCCTTGGGGACGGATGGCGGTCATCGCCAGGTCCACCACGGCACTTCGGGCACTGCGCTCGGATCTGTTGGCGGCGGACATCCCTTGCGAATCGCTAGGCGAGGGCGTTGCCTTGCACAGGGAACCTGCGGTGGCACCACTGCTCACCATCCTGCGGGCGGCGCTCGGTTCGCCGTGGACCGAGGACGCGGCGGTCGAGGTCCTGACGTCGAGGCTCGTTGGTCTTGATCCTGTGGGGGTGCGACGCCTGCGCAGGGAACTGGTGCGAGAAGAGCGCTTGAGCGGCGGTTCGCGTTCGTCGACCGAACTCCTCATCGAAGCGCTCGCCGAGCCCGCCGGATTCTCTGCTGTGGCGGGCGCGGAGGCCGTTGCAGCGGGGCGTGCGTGCGCTGCTGTCGCGGCTGCAGGCCTTGTCATCGCGGCGGGACATGCGACGGCAGGCGAGGTGGTCTGGGCGGCGTGGGACGCACTTGGAGTCGCCGAGTCATGGAGGGCATCGGCGCTCGCGGGATCTGCGAGGGACGATGCCGATCTCGATGCGATCATCGCTCTCCTGAGGGCCGCACAGACCTTCACAGAGCGACTCCCTGAGGCGAGGGCAGAGGCCTTCCTCGACTATCTCGAGGGTCAGGATTTCGCCGCTGACAGCCTTGGCGCGCGCGCTGCCACGGCCAACGCGGTGTCGTTCGCGACAGCGGCGTCGGCCCAAGGGCGCGATTGGGACGTTGTGGTGATTGCGGGTCTTGAGGAGGGCGCGTGGCCGCGACTCACGCTGCGCGACTCACTCCTTGGCGCGCAGAGGCTTGCCGACGTCGTGGCAGACGGACCGCTGGGGGCGGCCGAGCGGGCGACGGGAACCGCAGATCTGCGCTCCGCGCGCGCCGCAGTCTTGGACGACGAGACGCGCGCGCTTCTGGTCGCAGTGTCACGCGCCCGCGCGCAACTGATTGTCACTGCGGTGGACGATGGAGAGACACGTCCGTCGCGATTCATGGCATTGATCGAGCAGGCGGCGGGCGTGACGAGGTGTGTGGCAACGTCGCGCCGCGGTGTCGCCGACTTGCGCGGGGCCGTTGCTGCCTTGCGTTCAGGGACAGACCTTCCCGCAGCGTCAGATGACGAGGCTCGTGAAGGCGATGGAGCCGAACACGATCTGATCGACGCAAGGGCGACGATGCTCGCACTGCTTGCGCGCGAAGGCGTCGCTGGAGCGGATCCCGCCACCTGGCACGGCGTCGCGAGTCCGTCGACCACCGACGGGTTGTGGAGAGACGACGAGAACGTCAGGGTCTCGCCGTCCAAGGTCGAGTGGGTGGAGACGTGCGCGTTTCGGTGGGCTCTCGAATCTGTGGGCGGCACACGCGAGTCGACATCTGCGCAAGAGGTGGGCAGCCTGCTCCACGCGGTCGCCGAGGAACACCCCCACGGTGGAGCAGACGCCATCCTGGCCGACTTCGATCAGCGATGGGCTGCCGCCTTTAACGTCGCGACGTGGCCGGAGCGCGCGGCGTACACGCGGGCGCGAGAGATGGCGGTGAGGCTTGCCGCCTACCTCGACTCGCGCGCTGACCGTGAGGTCTTGGTCGAGCATCCGTTCAAGGTCGAGTTGGGCAGGGCCACCCTGTCGGGAAAGGCCGATCGCATCGAACTGCGCCCTGACGGCGCATACGTCGTGGATCTTAAGACGGGGCGGTCCGTCCCGACCGCGGCCCAGACCGCGGAAAACGGGCAACTCGAGATGTACCAACTCGCTGTGACAGAGGGTGCAGTGCCTGGCGTGACCATCGCCGCGGGAGCCGAGCTCGCGTTCCTATCGACCGGCAAGGCGGGTGCTATTCGTGCTCAAGAGGGCGTCGATCCCGAACGAGCCAGGGCACGGCTCGACGCTGTCGTCGACACCATGACAAAGTCGACGTTTCTGGCAATCGTCAACGACTCGTGTGGCTCGTGTGCGTTGCGCAGTTCGTGCCCCGCACACGCCGAGGGAGCGCAAGTGACGGACTCATGACGAACGACCACGCGAGCGTTCTTGGCGCCCATGACGGACTCGTGATCGGCAAGGGAAGAGGCCCGGAGCAACTGGCTACGCTGATCGATGCTGACAGGAAGCTCACGGCCGAGCAGTCCGCCGTAGCGGGCGCTAGCCTGTCGCCTGCCCTGGTGGTGGCTGGGGCTGGGTCCGGCAAGACGGAGACGCTGTCGCTGCGCATTCTCTACTTGCTCGACAACGCCAAGGAGCTTTTTGGTAGGGATCTGTCCCCTGACGAGATTCTGTGCTTGACGTTCACCCGCAAGGCTGCGGCCGAGATCGCGGAACGCGCCTCGCGGCACATCACTGCCGTCTACGGCGCCGACCCTCATCGGCCAGATGTGGCTGTCTCGACGTACAACGGTTACGCCGCCGAACTCGCGGCCGAACACGGGCTCAGGGTCGCGGTGGACCCGGGATCGACCATCCTCACCAACGCCTCACTTTGGCAACTGGCCGATTCCGTTGTGCAGTCATGGGATCGAGCCGTTGAGACGGATGCGGCGGTCAGCACTGTGACTGTTGCCCTCGCGCGTCTCGCGGCCCAAGCCCGCGACCACCGGGTGACACCCGCGGATCTACGGACGTGGGCCACCGAGGCGCTCGACTTCATGACGTCGCTTCCCAAGAAGCAAGGGGATGGGACTCCAGGGCGATTCGTTCAAGACCTTGAGCGCCACGTGGGCAAGCTCCGCACTCTGATCTCGATGGCCGACCTCGTCGCGGAATTTGATGCCCGCAAGCGCGCCGGTTCATTTCTTGACTTCTCCGACCAGGTCGATGTTGCTGTGCGTCTGTCTCACATCCAGCATGTGCAAAACAGCGAGAGGGCACGCTTCTGCGCGGTCCTGCTTGATGAGTTTCAAGACACGTCGCCACCACAACTGGATCTCTTCGCCCATATGTTCGGCGCCTCCCACCCTGTCATGGCGGTAGGCGACCCTCACCAGGCCATCTATGGGTTCCGCGGAGCCTCAGCAGATGCGTTGCGCCAATTCGTTGCCCGCTTTGGAGACGACGCTGTTTCCAGATTCTCTCTATCGGTGAGCTGGAGAAATGAGGCCTCGATCCTCAACGCGGCCAACGCGGCGGTGGCCCCGCTTGCGGCAAGCGCAATCGCGGGTACCCAGCTGCGGTCCCGCGGTGCGGAACTCAACAAGCCAGAGCCCTCACGCAAGGCGCCGGGAGTGGTTGCGTCGAGGCACGTGACGCTCCGCGACGAGGCGCTCGCCGTCGTCGACTTCATCCGAGCCAGACGCAGCGAACTCGCGCGCGGCCATTCCGCGCCCGTGAGTGCGGCGATTCTGTGTCGCAGGCGGGCACAATACGGGCCGCTCGTCGATGCGCTCTCGGCTGCAGGGGTCGACTACGAGGTGGTGGGTCTTGGCGGTTTGCTCGATGTCCCCGAGGTTGCCGATCTCTTGGCGTTGCTGCATGTTGCTCATGACCCATCGCGCGGAGATGCGGCGATGCGGCTCTTGACGGGGGAGCGGGTCAGCCTTGGTCCCCGGGATCTCGCCGCGCTCTACGACCGAGCAGAGCAACTCGCTGGCTCACGCGAGGAGCGCGAAGGGAACCCAAGCATCATCGACGCGCTTGCGTCGCTGCCCGCACCCGGCTGGACGTCTCCCGCAGGTCGGTCGCTCACGCTCGATGCTCATGAGCGGCTCAGCGCGCTTTCCATGGTGATCGACACCATCAGGCGTCATACATACCTATCGTTGCCTGAGCTTGTGATGTTTGCCGAGCGTGCGTGGGGGCTCGATATTGAGGCCGCAGCTGCGCGCCCCGATGGGCGAGCACGGAGGGCGGTCGACGCCTTCGCTGACGCGACCCGATCCTTCGCCGCGGGCGCCAGGCACACCACGCTCGGCGCATTTCTCGCGTGGCTCGACGCCGCTCGCGAAGAGGAGAACGGACTGGATGCTCCCGTGCGCGAGCCTGATCCCGCCGCCGTGCAGATCTTGACGGTCCATGGTGCCAAGGGTCTTGAGTGGGACGTGGTGGCAGTACCAGGTCTCAACGATGGGCAATTCCCCAAGGTGGGGGTGCCGTCTGCAAGTAGCCCCCATTACACGGATTCCGGGTGGCTCGACGGCGTCGGCAATGTCCCGTTCGCACTGCGCCTCGACAACGATCAGTTGCCGCAATGGGGTTTCAGGAGAGCGCGCGATCACAAGGAACTTGCGGCGAGCATCGCGGATTTTCGGACGGACTCGGGTCGCTACCGGCTTGATGAGGAACGCAGGCTCTTCTACGTGGCGCTCACGAGGGCTCGCAGCCATGTGTTGCTCAGCGGGTCGTGGTTCGGGACGGGAGTAAGGCCCATTTCCCCGTCGCCCTACGTGACAGAACTCATCGACTCGGCAAAGGTGTCGGTTGGTGTGTGGGAGGAATGCCCCGAGGATGGTGCGCCCGTCACAGAGGTCGGTGAGCCCCAACCGTGGCCGCGGTCGGCAACCGCGGCCCAAGAGTCCCTGCGAGCACTCGCGGATCGGGTGCGGGGTGCAGCCTTGGCTCTGCCCACCGACGGTTGGGACGAGGCTCTGCCGCTGGCGCGCGAGGTAGCAGTCATGCTTGCCGAGAGGTCCGCGCGGTCCCAGAACTCTGGTGATGTCACTCTCCCCGCGCACTTGTCAACATCGGCGCTCGTCGCTTTGAGGCGCGACAGAGACTCTTTTACGATGCAATTGCGCAGGCCAGTGCCCGTCGAGCCGACGGCCGCCGCACACACTGGATCGGCACTTCACGCGTGGATTGAGGCCCAATTTGGCCATGTTCCCTTGTGGGAGGACGCGGATTCGTCGGATGGAGACGACGCCGATCTCGAGGCACTCAAGCGAACGTTTCTCGCCTCAGAATGGGCAGCGCGCACGCCCAGCTATGTGGAAGCGGACGTGGAGATGCCGCTTGCTGGCGTGACAATCAGGTCACGCATCGACGCTGTGTTCGCGCCAGGCGCTGGCCTTGATCGCGTCACCGTGGTCGATTGGAAGTCAGGAAGGCCGCCACGTGACCCCAATGAACGACACGCACGGGAGGTTCAGCTGGCGATGTACCGCTTGGCCTGGGCGGTGCGCGAGGGACTCAGTGTTGACGAGGTCGACGCAGCGTTCTATTACGTGGGAGCAGACCAGACTGTGCGCCCCGAGAGGCTCCTAGGCCGCGAGGATATCGAGGAGCTCATTGTGGGAGCGGTGCGGCAAGCGTTGTGACACTCGCCGTGCGTTGTCTCGAAGTCCAAATCCTCACGCGACGCTCAGACGGGACGATGAGACCATTGAGATCCCAGCAGAGGGGGTGAGGTGACATGTCCGAGTGGGTTCTGTTGTGGGTCTATAGCTTGTCGGCACTTGTCGCCGGCATGGTGTTCTACGCCGCGGCCCGCGCGCCGGGGCTCTCATCCCTACGTATTGGCTTGCTCACCTATCTGTTCGGTACGGGGTTTTGGGCGATCGTTGACGTGGTGCGGTGGATCGTCGGGCCGTCTTCGATCCCCATGGTTGAGGCCTGGACGTTGCCTGCGGGGGCGTTGGTCATCACGGGTCTACGGATGGGCGTGCACGCGGCGACACATCCAGGCTGGAAGGTCGCTCGCGGGGACATTGCGAGCTACGCACTGCACCCGCTGCTGACTGTGATGGTTGCCGTGATCCCGGCACTGTGGCCCTATGTGGCTGCGGCAGATGCCAGTGGTGAGGTGAACTACGGCCCGCTTTTCTGGGCGCACGTCGCGATTTTGTATGCGCTGTCCATCGCAGCGACCATGGAAATGTTCAAGAGCAGGGGAAGCCTTCCATCCCTCCACTTCAGGACAACGCCCGTCATAGTCTCCATCATGGCAATCCCACTCGTGGTGAGCGCGGTGACGATTGTCAGCTTTGGCCCGATGGGAGTGGACCTCATGCCCGCGGCATTCGCGGTGACCGCGCTCATCATCTGGAAGACGCTCGTTCCCCTCGACATGCGCAAGGCGGTGCGCATCGCCCGCTCCCAGGTGCTTGAAGAACTGGCCGACGCCGTCATCGTGCTTGGTAATGAGGGACAAATCCTTGACGCAAACGCTTCGGCTCTCAAGCTGGTTGGGGCGGAGGGCGGGATTGCTTCATACGTGGATAAATCGCTGCGCCAGGCGTGGCCTGGCATCGCCGACGCGACGGCACACCCAGGGGAGCATGACCTCGTGGCCAATGGCGCCGAGGTGGTGCTCGATGTGACCATTGCGCCGTTGTCCGAGGAGGACGGGGCGCCCAGCGGTCGCGCCGTGGTGTTGCGAAACGTGACCGAGGCTGTGCTTTTGCGCAGGGAACTCGCGCGCCTCCGTGTGGAACTTGCCGACCTTGTCGTGCGTGACGCCGTGACAGGTCTGCACAACAGGCGCTTTGCTGAACAAAACCTGCCAGAGGTCTTGGCCAGGTGCGTATCGAAGCGCGTGCCCATGAGTATCGCCATGATCGACGTGGACCACTTCAAGAATGTGAATGACACTCACGGCCACCCCGTGGGGGACAGGGTATTGCGAGAGGTCGCGCGTGCGATGCTCGAAGAGGTCCCCGCCTCGATGATCGCCAGAATTGGCGGCGAGGAGTTCCTGATCTTGCTCGCGGGCCTCTCGAGCGACCGCGCCTTCGCGCACACCGAAAAACTTCGAGATGCGTGTGCGAGGGCATCGGTATCGACCAGGGAGGGCGAGGTGCGGGTCACCGTCAGCGCGGGGATCGCCACGACTCGAGATGGCGCACTCTCGGTCGAGGCACTCATGGAGGCAGCGGATGCGGCTCTCTATCGCGCCAAGAGAGAGGGACGCAATCGCAGCTGTGCAAGCGACGCCACCCCTCCGCCGGCACTCACGTAGTTCAGCGCCGTGAGTCAATCGGGGACGCTAGTCCTCGAACAGCATGGCCTCAAGGTCCCTGAGCATCGCCTGGCCATCGGAGATGACGTTGTCGTTATCGGTGCGCACGCCGAACATGAGCCACCTAAGAAGGGCAAGTTCGGAAGCGAGCCGGGCGCGGTCAACCAAGTGTGGGTCGCGGACCTCGCGCCTGCGCATCGTGTACGCCTCGATGACGGACTCGAAGACGTCATCGGGTGCCGCGGCCGCGAGCCACGCAAGATCGTCCGCCGGGTCAGCAACTCGCGCTTCCATCCAGTCCACAACGCCTGCGACCATTCCCTCGCGCACAAGGATTTGGTGTTCCCCAAGGTCGCCGTGGGTCACGGTGGGTTCGAATCGCCACCAAGCGACGTTCTCAAGTTGCCGTTCCCACCTATCCGCGAGGCGGGGAGGCACTAGTCCCGTATCCACTCCCGTGTCGAGTTCGGCCATGCGGCGATCGCGGTAGTCAGCAGCCTCGTACACGGGGAGTCCCTGATCCTCGACCAAGGAGACGGGGAGTTCGTGGATCTCGGCGAGCGTCCTGCCAATGGATGCGGCAAGCCCTGGTCCGGGTTCGACGGCGGCCAAGGTCAACGGCGTGCCACTCACTTCGGAGTAGACGACCGCTCGCCCGCCGTCCTCGCCCGTCAGAACCGCAGAGCCCATCGGGCGGGGGACATCGAATTCAATGAGGCCGGCCTCGTGAGCCCGCCCAAGAGCGACAAGCAGCCCGCGCTCTGCCTCGAGCGCTGCGCCAGCTGCTGCCCTCTTCGGCGCGCGGACGATCCACCTCTTGCCCGTTGCGTCCTTGACCACCACCACGTCAAAATCGGCATCGGTGTTCGGGCTACGCAAAACGTCGTACACATCGAGGCCGGGAACGGCAACCGAGGCGAGGGCGGCGAGCGCGAGAGGTGAACGGGGCACGGAGTAACCGTACGGCGAAACGGCGAAGATGCGCGTGTTCCACGCCGCGCACCGGGTCCGACGCGGCAGGGAGCAGTGCGCGTTGCTACGGGTACCGTTGGCAGTGTGATCAGCATTCATCTGACCGAGCCACTCCTCGTCGACAGGGCGGCGGAGCGTCGTGACACCGTCAACCTCGAGGCGCTGGACGCCATCGTGGTACGAGAGGGTTCAGTCCTTGCCCTCGACGGCCAGCTGGTCTTGGTGGCTCCGGCCGACCAACCGCTCGCGTCGCTACGCGTCTATTTGGGTAACGATGCAGGGCGTGACATCGCCGCGATCGTTCCCGAAGACGCGACCTTCGGGGCCGATCTTGACGGCATCGGCGGAGAGCGCATGGTGGGACTGCGGGATCTCCTTGGCGCCCTCGCGCTGCGTGGTGACGATGGCGCGCGAGACAGGGAACTAGCGGCAACGGCCGTGGCAATCGCGACGTGGCACGTGAATCACCCCCGTTGCGCGGTGTGCGGCGATGTCACCGAGCCACGCAAGGGTGGCTGGGTGCGGTGGTGCGAGCGCGACAAGAAGGAGCACTACCCCCGCACTGACCCCGCTGTCATCGTGCAAATCACGGACCCTGAAGACAGGATCTTCCTTGCCCACGCCTCGTATTGGTCGCCCCGTCGCTTCTCTCACCTGGCCGGGTACGTAGAGCCAGGGGAGAGTTTCGAACAAGCGGCTCATCGGGAGGTCTTCGAGGAGGCCCAGCTGCGCTTGCGCGATCTCGTTTACGTCGGTTCGCAACCGTGGCCCTTCCCGGCGTCCATCATGGTGGGCTTCACAGCGAGCGTTGACGACGCCACGTTTGTGCTCGATCAGGACGAGATCAGCGAGGCAATGTTCGTCTCGCGCGAGGAGATCGTGGAGCGCGTGGCCGACGGTACTGTCATCTTGGCTCCCCACGGTTCGATCGCGCGCCGCCTGCTCGAGGGTTGGTACGGCGGACCGCTCGCCGACGCTCCGCGAGGCGAGGGTTTCAACGGCTAGGAGCCCCTGGGCTGGGGATAGCGTCACTCACGTCACCCCCGCCTGACACAATGGCGCCGATGTCTGCAGACGAACTTCTCGAAGCCCTCGACCCCGAACAACGCGAGGTCGCCACGGCCCTCCATGGCCCCGTGTGCGTCCTCGCGGGCGCAGGCACGGGCAAAACCAGGGCCATCACTCACCGCATGGCATATGGCGTCAGGGTGGGGGCGTTCAATCCTCATTCGGTGCTCGCTGTGACGTTCACGGCGAGGGCCGCTGGAGAGATGCGTACCAGGCTGCGTCAGTTGGGCGCCGATGGCGTGCAGGCACGTACGTTCCACGCGGCGGCTTTGCGCCAGCTGAGCTACTTCTGGCCGCAAGTGGTGGGCGGCCAGATGCCTTCCCTCGTCGATCAGAAGGCGCCCCTCGTGGGCCGCGCCGCCAGATCGGTGGGGTTGAGCGTCGATCGCCTCACAGTGCGCGACCTCGCCTCTGAGATCGAATGGGCAAAGGTTGCATTGGTGGCACCTGAGGACTACGTGCAGTTCACCACCGACACAGGCAGGCCCTCTCCCGCAGGGATCGAGCGGGCCCAGGTTGTCGACGTCATGCGCGCCTACGAGGATGCAAAGACCGAGGCCGTCGTGCTCGATTTTGAGGACATCTTGTTGTTGCTTGCCGACATGATTGGCAGGCACCACGAGGTGGGCGATCAGATCAGACGCCAGTACAAGCATTTTGTCGTCGACGAGTATCAGGATGTTTCACCGCTCCAGGCTTACGTCCTCGATCAGTGGCTCGGAGGCCGCAGGGAACTGTGCGTTGTGGGAGATCCGGCACAGACCATTTATTCCTTCGCGGGGGCCTCGCCTCAGTATTTGCTCGGGTTTAGCAGGAAGTATGATGACGCTGCGATCGTGAGGCTCGTACGGGATTACCGGTCGACCCCGCAAGTGGTTTCGCTAGCCAACGGGATTATGGCGCAACGCACGGCAGCCGGTGGCGGGCTCGAACTTGTCGCTCAGCGCGCATCGGGCCCTAGTGTCGGTTTCCACGCTTACGCGGACGATACGTCCGAGGCGGATGGCGTTGCCGCCCGTATCGAGGCGCTCATGGCCGCTGGGGTCGCCGCGCGCGAGGTCGCGGTGCTGTATCGCACCAATAGCCAATCGGAGGCACTCGAGGAGGCGCTCACGACGCGAGGGATCGGCTACCTCGTGCGCGGAGGCCAGAGGTTCTTTGGCCGCGAAGAGGTACGTAAGGCCATGCTTTTGTTGCGTGGAGCGGCGGTGTCGGCCACGGATGAGCCGCTTGGTGTGCAGGCGCGTGCGGCCCTGGAGAGCGCAGGGTGGACTGAGAGCCCACCCGCGGCGCGCGGTGCGGTGAGAGACCGCTGGGAATCGCTCCAAGCGCTCGCTGAGCTTGCCGACGATACCGACGCCGAGTCGATCGCCGCGACAGGGACGGGAGCATCGATGCGTAGCTTCGTCGAGCAGCTCGCCGAACGGGCGTCGGCGCAGCACGCTCCCGCAGTCGAGGGAGTCACTCTCAGCACCCTCCACGCGGCCAAGGGTCTCGAGTGGGATGCCGTCTTCATGGTGGGGATGTCCGAAGGCCTGCTGCCCATCTCGCTTGCGGAGACGGACGAGGCAGTCGAGGAAGAGCGGCGCTTGCTCTATGTGGGAGTGACCCGAGCCAGGGAGCATCTGAATCTCAGTTTCGCACGCGCCCGCAAGGAGGGCGGCAAGGCGACACGCAAACGCACGCGGTTCCTCGAGAAGTGGTGGCCCGATTCCCGGCCGTCCCATCAACCCCGCGCAACGAGGGCCTCATCGCATGATCTCGATGTTGACGCTCTTGGCCTCTTCGAGGCGCTCAAGGCGTGGCGATGGGCACACGCCCAGGCGGACGCGAAGCCCGCATTCACCGTGCTGGTGGACAGCTCGTTGATCTCGATTGCCATCAACAGACCGCAGACCCTAGGAGAACTCGCCAAGGTCCACGGAGTGGGGGCGACCAAACTCGAGCGTTACGGCCTCGAGATTCTTGAGGTAGTGGCAGCCCACTGAGGCCAGCGCAGGGACCCTTAGGGGAACCGTGCCCTCCTTGCCGCGAGTTCGTCTCCCACGGGCGCTGCCGCACCGCACCCGCATTCAGCATCGGCCGCGAGAGCACGTGAGACCGGCGGCACCGTGGCGGTCAGACTCCAGAGGCTTCCCAACCAAGCCCCTGCGTCACCGTCTCGCCACGCCGCGAGCGCCCCGCATACGAGTCCCGTGATCGACGCTGTCACACCGGCATCGGCGGCCGGTGGGGCAACGGAAGGCGCGCTCAGTTGCAAGGCAAGGTGAGGCCAAGCGGGATCGCTCTGGGCCCTGGCGAGGCCGTCACACAGCCCGCAGGCTCCCTTTCCAGGCACGGTGAACGGGCCGACGGTGGCGCCACATTCATCGGTGACGACAAAGACGTGGGGAGTATCCGAAGCCATGAGTGCGAGGGCATCTTCAATGGCGGGTGCGCCGTGCGAGAACAGCACCCATACATCGGCGCGAGACACCCCCACGCGGACGTCAGCGCCGGGAACACACCTCACGACCGCGTCGGCGCCTGCGGATTGACGCGAGGTGGCCAGAGTGCCGTGAGCGTACGTGTGGGGAGGGCTGGCCGAGGCAGGCGCATCGTCGACGAAGCACACAGCCCATCCCGCACGCGCGAGGGCGACACCCACGGTGACCCCCAGTGGGCCGGCATCGTTGAGTGCCGCCGTGCGACGTGCTGTGGGTGGGGGAGCGAAGAGACCCGCATCCTCAAGCCGCGAGATGATGTCTCCAAACCGCGCCCGGGAGCGACCCGTGACCGATTGCGCTGTCTCGAGTCTTTCAACGAATCGCCTCTGTTCGGGGGAGAGGCCCACGAACCGGGCAGCCACACGCACGCCAACTTGGATGGTGCCGTCGCCTCTGTCGAGCACGCGAGAACCCGGTCGCAGTCTCATGCCACCAGCGTGACACCTGCGGGCCTTCTCGTGAGGGCTATCCACAGGACGTACTGTGCCGCCTTCGTCACAGCCGCCCAGGTACGACAAAGGCCGGGCACCCGAAGGTACCCGGCCTTGAGGTCTGGAAAGGCGTTATGCCTTGCCGAGGATGCGGTTGAGCTTGGTGCCACACTCGGGGCACACGGCCTTTGCCATGCGTCGCCCGTTCTCGGAGACGACTACGTCGCCCTCCGTGGTGCGCTTGGCCTTGCACTTCACGCAGTAGAACTCGCCCTGGTACTTCTCGGCCATGAGCTTTCTCCTTCTTACCATTGTGCGGCGTGTGCCGCTGGCCCCCCACTCGAGGGTCCGTTACGTCTAGCGTAGACGCGGTTCCTGACAATACCCGTTAGGAAGCGCTCGGGGTGTCAGATTCGTCGTCTGATCCAAAATTGTCTTCAAAGGTGCCCGAAAGCAGCCTTGCGATCTCGTCGTCCATCTCGTCTGCCTGAGAAGGGCTCGAGGCCGCCTCGACCCATGCGCGCCAATCGGCGAGAGAATCAGCGTCGGGAAGGAGGTCGGGGTGCGACCAGAAGGCGTCTCTGCCCGCGCTACCCAAGCGGACGGTGAGCAATCCCCACAGGTCCGATGCGTCCCGCAAGCGACGAGGCCGGAGCGTGAGCCCCAGCAACGCTGAGAACGTATCTTCGGCGGGCCCGCCAGCGGCACGCCGCCTGCGCATCATTTCGCGCAACTGGCCAAGCGACTGCAAATACGGCGCCGATGCCCTTGCCGTCACCTCGTCCACCCAGCCCTCGATCAACGCGAGCCACGTCTCGATCGACTCGAGCGTCGCCTTTTGCTCATCGGTGTGTGCCGAGGAGAAGATGCCAGTAGTAAGCGCCGACTGGAGGGCGGCAGGGTCGCCCAGGCCCGCCTCCCTGACGGCGTTGTCCAGGGCCTCAAGGTCGACGGTGACGCCCCGCGCGTAGCGGGCAATTGCCGTGTGAAGTTGGCCCGGCAGCCACGTCGCCGACTGGAAGAGGCGCACGTGTGCGGCTTCACGTAGTGCCAGGTAAAGGCGTACATCAGCGAGTGTCACGTCGAGACCGTCCGCGAAGGCTTCGATCGCGCTCGGCACCACCACAACGCGTGGGCCCTCAAGCAAGGGGATACCAAGATCGGTCGCGCCGAAGGCCTCCCTCGCCATCGCTCCCGCGGCTTGGCCAACGTGCATCCCGCACACTGTGGGGCTCACTGTGTCGATGAGCCCACGGGCGGCCTCCCCATCGATAGCGCCCTCCTCACTACGAAGCACGCCTCCGAGGGCTTGAGACACCGAGGACGCGACGGGGCCTGCAAGATGCTTCCAGGTGGGCAGCGTGGCCTCGACCCACTCCGCGCGGCTCCACACCGCAGGCTGGGCTCGCGATGGATCGAAGTCGGTCGCCGCATCGAGCCACAACTCGGCCTCGGTCACGGCAGCCCTGTAGTCACGGGCCTGGGCGGCAGACACCACTGGATCTCCGCCTTGGGCTGCCACTCCGCGAGCGACGTCGTGAGCGAGGGTCCAGTTCACGTCCTCGCCAGCCGATTGCGACATGAGCGCGCGGATTTGCTCCAAGACGTGGTCCACCATTCCGGGGGTGTTTCCCATCCCCGAGGCTTGAGCCAAGACCGAAGGATCCATCCCCATTCGCCGCATCTGCTCCATGGCCTCATCGGCATCTTCGCCAAAGAGTTCTCGCAAAAGTCGCATCCACGGCTCTTCGGCGTCCGTCATCGTGTCTCCTTCGGGGTGAAATCCCTCACCTACCCACGGTAACGAACGGCGGCCCCAATTGGGGATGGCGTTCGCTATGGGCAATGATGGATCTGTGATCTATCCAGAAGATGAGGCGTACGTGTCGCTCAGCGAGAGGCCTCCGACCCGCAAAGTGGGGGTGATGGCAGCGAGCGGTCTGGTGTCGTCCCTTCTGATCGCGGTGCTGACCACGTTGCCGTCGCCGTACGTCATTGAAGAGGCTGGCCCCACGTACGACACCCTCGCATCCATTGCTGGTGAGCCACTCGTGGCGATCGAGGGGGCCCCTACCTACGAGTCGACGGGGGAATTGCGGCTGACGACGGTCTCCCTGAGCACGGGAGACAAGCGTGTCTTCACCGTCGGCAGAGTTATTGCCGCCTTCGTTTCGCCTCACAGCACTGTGGTGCCCGTTGAGCGTGTCTATCGGACGCCTCAAGAGGAAGAGCAAGTAGCCCAGCAGAGCGCGGACGATTGGATTTCGTCGCAAGAATCAGCTGCCGTTTCAGCCCTTGAGGCCTCGGGAGTCGTTGTGCCTGCGACCATGAGGATCGCCACTATTCTCGACACCTCGAACGCCTTGGGCGTCCTCCAGGTCGACGACGTCATCACAGCCGCCGACGGAGAAAGGCTTGTGTCCTACTCGGACCTCTCACGGGCGCTGCAAGAACGCTCGCCTGGTGACAGTTTCACCCTCACTGTCACGAGGGAGGGCCGCAGCGTCGTCGAGACTTTTGATCTGATCGCTGCCGAGGACGGTCGCGCGCTCATGGGTGTGTCGATTGACCCCACATTCAACCTCCCGGTTCAGGTGACGGTGGATATCGACACTGTGGGAGGGCCCAGCGCAGGGATGATGTTCGCGCTAGCGATTATGGACAAGCTCTCTCCAGAAGACGAGCTCCACGGCGCCAAGATAGCGGGCACTGGAGAGATCTACGTCGACGGCAAGGTGTACCCGATCGGCGGGATCCAATACAAGCTCGACGGCGCTCGCCAAGCGGGAGCGGAGTTCTTCTTAGCGCCTGTGGAAAACTGCCCCGATGTCATCGGGCACATTCCTGCAGGTCTCAGCGTTTATGCAGTCAACGACCTTACCGATGCGTACGCCGCCATTGTGGCGATCGGTGAGGGCAAGACCGACGGATTGCCCACATGCGATGCCGTGTCCGACACGTCCGACACGTCCCACAAGTAAGGATTACCCGTGAGCTTTGACGAGGAACGCCCCGTGCGTCGCCCCCGACCAGTCGACGTGCCGAAGCGGAGGTCGCCGCTTTCGATCGCGGCGTTTGCAGTCGCCGTCGTCGTGGCCCTGACTGTCGTTTTTGCCAGCGTGTGGACCGAGGTCGTCTGGTACCAACAAGTGGGCTACTTCGACGTGTGGCGCACCCAGTGGATGACCCGCGCCGTGATCTTTGCGATCTTTGCCCTGCTCGCGGGCTTCGCCGTGTGGGGTTCGCTGCGATGGGCAAGGTCGATCAGGCCGGCACCCTCTGGGCCCAGGCCAACGCCGCTCGACCAATACCGCGAACAGATCCGGCCAATCGAGCGCGTCGTCACCAAGGTGCTGCCGCTGCTCGTGGGCCTCATCGCGGGCGGAACGATGGCGGGTAAATGGACGCAGATCTTGGCGTTCCTGAACCGCACCCCGTTCGGCGTGAAGGATCCGCAGTTCAATCTTGATGCGTCTTTCTACGTTTTTACGCTTCCCGTTCTCACGGCGCTGGTGAACTTTGCGCTCGCGATCGCGGTGTTGTGCGCCGTGCTCGCGGCCTTTGTGCACTTACTTTACGGCGGTATCTCCGGCGGCGGCAGGCGGTTTGTGGCGAGCAAGGGCGCTCGTACCCAGCTGGCAGTTCTCGGTTTTGCAGTGATGGTCGGCATTGCGGCCAACTACATGCTGAGCAGATACGCGCTTGTGCTCAACCAAGGAGATCGCTTCTCGGGAGCGAGCTACACGGATGTCAACGCGATCCTGCCGGCTCGCTCGATCCTTGCGGGCATCGCCATCCTCGTGGGGTTCATGTTCTTGTTGGTGATTTGGCGAGGCGACTGGCGGATCCCGGCGACCGGCGTTGGCCTCATGGCGCTGTCAGCGATTGTGGTGGGCGGCGTCTACCCGGCGATCGTGCAGAACTTCCAAGTTGAGCCGAACGCGCAAGAGTACGAGGCCCCCTACATTCAGCGCGATATTGACGCGACGCTGTATGCGTACGGCCTTGACGACATCGAGCCGACCCAGTACGCCGCAATCACGGAGGCCGATGCTGAGGCTCTGCGTAAGGACGCTGAGACCACGGCTCAGATTCGTTTGCTCGACCCCAACGTCGTTTCCCCGACGTTCCAGCAACTCCAGCAGAACAAGCAGTACTACACGTTCCCCGACACCCTCACCGTCGACAGGTACCGTGTGGGCGGCGAACTTCGCGACACAGTGATTGCCGTACGCGGTCTCAACTTGGACGGCTTGAGTGCTGAAAACCGGAGCTGGGTGAACGACCACACGGTCTATACGCATGGCTTTGGCGTCGTCGCCGCTTTCGGTAACCGCGTGTCGTCAGACGGAAGCCCTCTGTTCTACCAAGCAGGGATCCCCTCCACGGGGGAGCTGGGCGAGTATGAGCCGCGCATCTACTTTGGCGCCGGGGTGCCGGACTACTCGATCGTCGGCGCCCCCGAGGGCACCGCTGCCTGGGAGCTCGACTACCCCGATGACAACTCGGGCGGCCAGGTGAACACCACGTTTTCAGGCGAAGGCGGCCCGAGCATCGGCAACACCTTCGCGCGTGTGATGTTTGCTCTCAAGTTTGGGGAGCAGCAGATCCTCTTTTCGGATCGCGTGACTCCCGAATCGCAGATTCTGTACCACCGCGACCCGATCGACAGGGTCCAGCGTGTGGCGCCCTACCTGGACCTTGACGCCACGTCCTATCCTGCGGTCGTTGATGGTCGCGTGGTGTGGGTCGTGGATGGGTACACGTCCACCAAGAACTTCCCGTACTCGGCGTCGATTACGTCGCAGGCCCTGTTCGCAAACCCCGACCCACTGAATCCCACGGTGCTGAACTACGTGAGGAACTCGGTGAAGGCAACGGTGGACGCAAATGACGGAACCGTGACGCTCTACGCATGGGATGAGGAGGACCCGATCCTGGCGACGTGGCAGAAGGTCTTCCCCTCGACGGTGAAGCCATACTCCGACATGAGTGCAGAACTGATGAGCCACATGCGCTACCCAGAGGACTTGTTCACGGTCCAGCGCTACCAACTCACGAGGTACCACGTGGCCGACGCCGCCGAGTTCTACTCTGGCCAAGATTTCTGGACGAACCCTGAGGACCCGACCAACGAGGCTGTGGACCAGCCCCCGTATTACTTGACGCTGCAAATGCCTGGTCAAGACGAGCCATCCTTCTCGCTCACAAGCAGTTTCATCCCGAGTGGAACGTCGGAACGCAACGTGCTCACAGGCTTCCTTGCAGTGAACTCCGAAACCGGAAACGTGGCGGGCGTCAAAGATCCCGACTACGGCAAGCTCCGTCTTCTCGAACTGCCCAGGGACACGACGGTGTCAGGGCCTGGCCAGGTCCAGACTCAATTCAGGACTGACACCGCGGCGCAGAATGTACTGAACATTCTCCGTCAGGGAGAGACCGACGTCATTAGCGGCAACTTGCTGACGCTTCCTGTGGGTGGCGGACTGCTTTACGTCCAGCCGGTCTACGTCCAGTCATCCACTGGCACAAGGTTCCCGCTGCTTCAGAAGGTGTTCGTGTCGTTCGGTGACGAGGTGGGTTTTGCCGACTCGTTGTCGGAGGCTCTTGACCAGGTGTTTGGGGATGGAGTGGCTGTGGTTCCAGACCCAGTGACCCCCACTCCGGGCCCTGTGTTGCCTAGCCCGGACCCGAACCCCACGACGCCGGATGTGAGCGGCTCACGCGCAGCGCTGAACCAAGCGCTGGCGGATGCCCAGAAGGCTCTCACCGATGGCCAGGCGGCGCTCGCTGAGGGAGACTTCGCGGCATACGGCGATGCTCAGGACGCGCTGAAGCAGGCGCTCGCGAGGGCGATCGCCGCTGAGGCCGCGTTGAATAGCGACTAAGGCCCGGGGGAGGGCTCCAGGGCGCTAGGACGTGCGAGGCGCCACTGTCACCCTGTGCTTGAACTCGTTTAGAGTTCGGATTCGCCCTATGGTGAAATGACTGTGGCCCGCGGTTTCTCGCGGGCCACAGTCACTCTCGGTTTCAGGCTAGAAAACCAGCTAGGACACTTCCGCCTCGCGGCGAGTCGTGACCCTAATGATCATCGCGAGGAAGACCCAGGACACGGTGAGGGCAATACCCGAAGCCCATGACATCCATACCATCGAGTCGAGCGCCTCGGGACGGGCAAGTTCGCCGGTCGTGAAGTCGATCGCTCCGAGCGACGCAAAAGCTGTGACAACTCCAAACGCGCCCGAGATGACGTAGGTGGACCACCAACCAGCGAGCAGGCCCATGCTGGCCCGACCCTTGGTAATCGCGCGCATCCCGAGGAAGGGAAGGACAACGTTGGCGAGCGGAATGAACCAGCCCCACCATTCGACGGCGGGAGGGCCGCCGATGGTCTCGCCACGGGCTTTCCTTGCCGTGCGAATCTTTGACATCCAGAGGGCAAGAAGCACGAAGCTCGCGATGGCAATGGGCGTGCTGATGAGTGACGCGGCGTTCTGGCCCGCGAATGGTGCGGGGGTTTCCGGATTGGCGAGGCTCACCTTGAGGTCCTCAATCGCGGCCGGTGTGAGCGCGGCGTTAATGAGCCCCAGGAAGGCGTAGGCGCCTGTCAAAATCGTGGCCCACAACGCGACCGTCCGGGGAACACCAGAGGGCACGGAGATGGGCGCGTATCCCGGAGGTGCCATGGGCATCGGTGCATAGCCTGGGGGCGCTGTGGGCGCGTATCCCGGAGGCGCCATGGGGGGCTGCGGCTGGGACGAGCTTGTCGTCGGCGTGGCAAACGGGTCAGGGTTTCCTGGTGGTGTGGTCATAGGGAAGACGGTAGCCAAGTCCGGCGGAACTCGCATCCTCCCGCAGAGTGACGAGCGCTCGGTCCCTAGGCGGATTAGGCGCGGGCCGTGGGGCACGGTATAGTTCATATCCGCGCACTACACGCACCCGACGCGGGGTGGAGCAGTTCGGTAGCTCGCCGGGCTCATAACCCGGAGGTCGCAGGTTCAAATCCTGTCCCCGCTACGTTTTCGAAGGCCCCGACTTAACCGGTCGGGGCCTTCGTCGTTTCTTCGAGGGATTCCCACTCGGTGCCTCAAGCTTGGTGCCGCTGTGAGACAGCACGTCGCGGTGATACCGCGCACTGTTCTAGCGAGAGTATTGTGGTGAAACGTGCGTGCCGGTCGACCGACGCGCCTCGACCGGAGGCACCATGAAGACGACCGTAGCGACGGTTGACGTGCCCGTGCGCACACGGTGGTGGAACAGCAGGACAGTGCTCCTCATCGCGTTTGCGTTTTCAATCATGGCGGACCCCGTCTCGTCGGTTTCGTACGCGATTGAGGCCGCGCTCAGGGCCCTCGATGGGAGGATCGACCTACTCGTCGCCGCCATGGGGGCCGTGGTGATCGTGGTGGCGCTCGTTGTGGTCTCGTATCATCAACTTGTCGCTCGGTTCCCCGAAGGAGGAGGCTCGGCGGCGGCCACAGGCAAGGCGTTTGGTGAGGGGTGGTCCTTCATCCCCATGGGCGCGTTGATCGTGGACTTCGTCTTGACGATCGCGATTTCTGTGTCTGCGGGTGCGTCGGCTGTCATCTCGTACTTGCCAGGCGTCGCCCCGTATCGGCTATGGCTCGCACTGGGCCTCCTGACAGTGGTCGCTCTGCTCATGCAACTCGGCCACTTGGGCCGCGCGGTCTTTGCGCTGTTGACGATCGTCTTCCTTGTCATCGGCTTCATGGTGCTCTACCAGGCTCTTCAGGACCCTGCCGCGGCCGCGGTAAGCGGCCCGGCTCCAACCAAGTCGGCACCACTCGCCGTCATTCTTGCCTTCCCCGTAGCCATGGCCCTGGCTACTGGAATCGAGGCACCGTCGTCGGCAATCGCGCAGCTTCCCCAGCTAGACGACGCATCGAGGCGAGCCTTTGGCCGCTGGGCGCTGTGGCTCACGCTTGGGATTGTTGGCGTCATCACTGTTGGTCTGGCCGTTGCCGCGGTCCACCTGCAGATTGGCATCCCCCGCGAAGACACGACGCTCGTGGGAGAGATCGCTCGCGCAGGGAGTCCTGGGACGGTCTTCGCGGCCTTCCAAGGCGCGACAGCGCTGTTGCTGCTCTCGGCAGCCAGCTCATCCTTCCAAGCAGGGCCCGGCCTGTTGAAGGCGCTTGCCCGCAGCACTGCTCACGGGGAGGCGCGCCACGGCCTCCTTCCGGTGGTCTTTGGGCGAATGAATAGGCATCACGTGCCTCTCGCGGGAGTCCTGCTCTTCTTTGTGCTCTCCGTAGCGGTGGTGGCCGCGGGTGGGGCCCAAGATCAGAAGCTCGTGGTCTTTTATGCTGTCGCTGTGTTCGTGAGCTTTCTCATGGGCCTCACAGCGATGGCCGTTTTCGCGTACCGGGAACGACACTTCGGTTGGTTTGCCCTCAACGTCGCTGCCGCGATCGCGGTCACGTTCACACTTGTGGCCAATCTCTTCCGGCCAGCCGCGATCGGGTCGCTCGTTGCGACGGGGCTCGTTGCGGGTGGTCTGTACTTCGCTTGGGTACGAGCAGGTCGCCCGCGCGGTGCCTCGCATGCGCTTGCCGAGGCGGAGGCGCCCGAAGAAGCAACCGTATAGCCTGCTGGGGTGCGCAACGCTCGTGTGACTCCACAAGGCGGACCCCAGCACTTACTTGGCTTGGTGGGCGCGGTAGGGATTGGCGTGGGCTCGATGCTTGGTGCGGGCGTCTTCGTCGTGTGGGGTCCTGCGGCCGCTCAGGCCGGTCGGTGGCTCGTAGCCGCCGTGGCGATTGCCGCCTTGGTGGCTGCCATCAACGCGGCATCGAGCGCTCAACTCGCTGCCTTGCATCCGGTGGCGGGTGGCGCATACGCGTACGGAGCGCGCGAGCTTGGTCCAGGGTGGGGCTTCGTCGCAGGTATTGGATTTGTGGTGGGCAAAATCGCCTCGGTGGCGGCAATGTCGTTGGCTATAGGCGCCTACGTCTGGCCTGCGCACGCGCCCGTCGCCGCCGTGTTCACGATCACGTGTGTGTGGATGTTGAACGCTAGGGGAGTGACTCGTACAGCGTGGGCGACCACCGTCATCGCGGCGATGGTACTAGTGGGGCTCGCTACGGTGGTGGTCTTCTCACTGGCTGGACCCGCCGGAACTGCGGTTGAGTTACCCGCACCACCCGTCACTCTGTCTGGCGTCGGGTCAGCGGCCGCTCTCATCTTCTTTGCGTTCGCGGGGTACGCGCGGCTTGCCACCCTTGGCGAAGAGGTCCGCAACCCCACGCGGACCATTCCCCGCGCGATTGCCATCGCATTTGGAATCGTGGTGACCGTCTACCTCGTTCTTGGTGTGGTGTTGTTGAGGCGGCCGGGGGCGGACCGGCTCATGACGTCGGATGCGCCGCTGAACCTCGCTGTCCCCGATTCAGTGATCTGGCACGCTGCGCTCGCCGTCTTGGCTGCGCTGGCAGCGGGAGGCGCCATGATCGCGCTGATGGCAGGCATCGGCCGCACGGCCATGGCCATGGCAAAGGCACGGGATCTTCCCGGTTTTCTTGGCCGCACGAGTACAACCGGTGTGCCAATGATTGCCGAGGCCGTCGCGGGGGTGGCCGCGATCGCCGTGGCATGGTGGGCTGATCTTGGCTTTGCCCTGGTGATGTCGAGCGCCTCGGTACTGGCGTACTACGCGATAGCGAATGCGTCCGCTTTTGCCGCTCGAGGTCGCTCCACTGAGGTCAAGATTCCGCGCGCAGTCTCTGGGCTCGGACTAGTCTTATGCCTGGTACTCGTGCTGTCACTCGACCTCGTTCCGACCCTGACAGCGTTAGGCGTGGGGGCGAGTGCCGTGGTCGGTAGGGCCCTGGCGACGCGGCGCCGTCATCGTCGAGTGGAATCTTGACGGCCTGCGCGGGGTTCATTGATCGAGGTGCACAAGCACCGAGAGCCGCACAGCGAGGAGCGCCCCATGAAGGCCACGTGGAACGACACCATCATTGCCGAGTCCGACGACACCGTCGTCGTTGAGGGAAATCACTACTTCCCGAGGGACTCGATCAAGCCCGAGTACTTCCGCGAATCTGATCTCACGTCTGTGTGCCCCTGGAAGGGTGACGCAGCGTACTTCGATGTGGTGGTTGGCGACGCTGTCAACGCAGATGCCGCATGGCACTATGACTCGCCCAAGCCGCGAGCGGAGAACATCAAGGGGCGCGTTGCCTTTTGGCGCGGAGTTGTCGTCTCCGACTAGGAGTGCGTCAGCGCCTGGGCAATCCACCAGCCTGCAAGGCCAGACACGGTGCCCGCGACCCCCGTCGCGGCGAGGTATGTGACTGCACGGGCGGGCGAGGCTCGCCACAACACGAGTGCATCGACCGCGAGGGTCGAGAACGTGGTGAGCCCGCCCGCGACGCCGCTGCCCACGATGATCGCGGCTGCAGGCGACAGCTGAGCAGAGTCGGTGAGGAAGGCAGCGGCTCCGAGGAGGCCAGTGCCAAGCACGTTCGCCAGGACGGTGGGCCACGGCACGTGGTGAGGCCTGCGCCATGTGCCCAGCCAGAATCGGAGCACCGCTCCGAGGCCGCATCCGAGCGCAGCGAACACAAAGGTCAAGGGAGTCACTTCACAACCCCCGTGTCTGCGGGCCCCTCACGGCCCTGACCCTCGTCGTGTGGGTCCGTGCCACGTACGTCGTTGTAGCGCTCGAAGCCCTCGACGGCGGCTTCGGCCTGTTCCACATCGAGAGGGAACAGGGGTTGTGCGTGGCGCAGGCCAAGGGACTCGGCAAGACGCCATCCGAACCCCGCCGCGATGCTCGCGCCAACGAGCGTGCCCACGAGAAGGACTACACCGGGTACCCGCGCGTCCGGATGGGGTGCTGCCATCGCGGAGAAGGTGGTGAAGCCACCCAACACGCCAGCACCGAGTCCGGGAATCCACCAAGGCGCGTCATGGATCGCAAACCAGCCCACCACGGCTCCCAGTAGCCCTGATCCCACGATGTTGATGGCGACGATGTCCCACGACCACGCGTCGAATTCAAGAGACTGATCGATGGCGAGCCGCGCGGAGCCACCCACAACGCCGCCAAGGAATACGGCAACGTAGACGCGCAGTGCCACGGACGAGCGACGGTGCACGGTAGGAGGGAGTTGGGGCCTCACCTTGCGGCGAGCCAGGCGTCCGCTGCGGCCAATTCTGCCGGGAGTGCATTCTCGATAGCGGAAGCGATGGTGCGCTCGACCATTGCCCCCACGAGGGGAACGGAGGCTTGGACATCACCCGCTAGGCCGAAGGCCGTGCCATCACCATCTGGGCGCAACACCACTGCGCCGCGAGCGTGACCAGGAGTGCCTGGTATCTCTAGCGCGAAGGTCCCTTCGCGGTCACCCCGGTCTGCACGCTCACCGCTAAGTTCCGGAGCCGACCACACTTCCGTATACCGGACGGCGATGCTTGAACCAACGAAAGATCTGAACTCGGCGGGTATGGCGTTTGCCGGTACGGTGCGGCGCATCACGACGGTAAAGGAGCCGTCTTCATCGTGGTCGACAAGGACATCGCAATCTTGCGCGCCTGACGCACGCGCCCTGATTGCGGCGAAGCCTTCGTCCCCCATCATCGCGACCACATCGGCCAATGGCGCTGCGAATCGGTGCTCGTGGCTGATTCTCATGGCGCCTCCTCTCGCTCGACCCTAGGCTATCGCGGTGCGCGCTGGTTGGTGGGCCTCTTAGGCTGGGGGCGTGGCAACTTTGCGCGAGATCGCTCACCAGTACGGGCCAATGGCCGAAGACGAGGCCGCGTGGCTCTCGGAACTCGTCGCCGACTGGCAAATCATTGCCGACCTCTCCTTCGCCGACCTTGTGTTGTGGCGCAAGGTTGATCAAGGCTTTGTGGCCATTGCGCACTGCCGGCCGTCTACGGGCCCCACAGTCCACCAAGAAGAGGTCGTGGGGTCAAGGGCGGCAGCCGGGCGCATCGGGCATCTTGAGCGCGCACTGACGGAGCGCGAGATCGTGGTGTCGCGAGAGCCTCGGTGGGACGAGACGTACGCTGTGCGCGAAGAGGCCTTACCTGTCGTCATGAGGGGCGACAAGGTGATAGCCGTTTTGGCGCGCGAGGCATCGATGGCCGCGCTGCGCTCGTCGAGCCGCCTAGAGATCAACTACAAGGGTGCGGCGGACGATCTTCTCGGAATGATCACGCGGGGTGACTTTCCCCTACGTACCTCAGTGACGGGACCCAAACGAGGCGCCCCTCGCGTCGGCGATGGTGTCCTACGTCTCGACGCACAGGGAATCGTGACCTACGCGAGCCCCAACGCGCTGTCGTGCTTCCACCGATTGGGAGTGACGGGATCGCTCATGCACCGCTCCCTCCCTCGAGTGGTGAGTGCCATGGTCTCTCCCGTGGGAACCATCGACGAGACGCTCGCGATGGTCACGGCTGGGAGAGCTGCGTGGCGCACGGATGTCGAAGCAAATGGTGCCGCCCTTTCCTTGCGCGCGATTCCCGTGACGGTGAGCGGCGAGCGCATGGGCGCGGTCTTGCTATGCCGCGATGTGAGCGAGCTGCGTAGGCGGGAGAGGGAGCTCATCACCAAGGACGCGACCATCCGCGAGATCCATCACCGCGTCAAAAACAACCTGCAGACAGTGGCCGCACTGTTGCGGTTGCAGTCCCGCAGGGTCGAGGCGCCAGAAGCGAAAGCGGCGCTCGCGGAGGCTATGCGCAGGGTATCGACCATCGCCATGGTGCATGAGACGCTATCTGGCACCCTTGACGAACTTGTCCACTTTGACGACCTTGTGGCGCGCTCTGCCCGCATGGCTGCCGATGTCGCGGCCCAAGGAGTTCAGGTCAAGCTCGTGCGCTTGGGTGATTTTGGGATGATTCCGGCGCAATATGCCTCGTCCCTCGCGCTCATCATCACCGAGTTGGTCACCAATGCTGTGGAACACGGTTTTGAGGGCAAGGACCACGGGACGATCACGATTTCTGCTGCGCGCGAGGGCGCGATCCTGCGTGCTTCGATCGCGGACGATGGCAAGGGGCTGACAGTGGAGCCAGAGGGGCTCGGCTCACAAATCGTCCGGACGCTCGTCACCAACGAACTCCACGGAAGTATTGACTGGTCCATGACGGAGGGAGGCTCGATAGTGAGTCTCGAAGTGGTCGTCGAGGGGGACTGAGCCCCTAGAGGTCAGCGCCCCCGCGGGAGCCAGCATCGTCACGCCCGAGGTACGACGCACGCGCGTCGCGCCAGTAGTGCCTTCGAGTTCGAAGGAACTACTTGGCGGCGCGACGGGCGCGAGCGGCACGGCGCTTGAGGGAACGGCGCTCATCTTCTGAGAGCCCACCCCACACGCCAGAATCCTGGTTGTGTTCCATTGCCCACTGAAGGCAGGTGTCCCTGACAGTGCAGGTGTTACATACAGCTTTGGCTCGTTCGATCTGCACGAGTGCAGGCCCGGTGTTCCCCACAGGGAAGAACAATTCGGGGTCTTCTACTTCGAGGCATGCTGCGCGGTCGCGCCAATCCATCAAATCACCTCACACAAAGAAAGAGCGGCGATCCACCTGTGGTGAGCTCGCCGCATCGTCACGGTTCTAATGGATATGTTCGCATTGTTAACAACAGAAGACAAGGGTTCAATCCTGTAACCTCGAAAATAACCCCGGGCGAAGGCTGGAGAGCATGCACAACGGCAAGCGCGCGACCTCCTTAACGGACCTGGTCGCCCTGGTGGTTTTGAGTGCCGAGACCGCCCTCGTCGCTGTCATCGCGGTGGGATATGCCGCATATGCCCTGATTGATCGTTCGTTTTCGGGCCTCGGGCTGTCGCTTGCAGCAGTCGCCGCCATACTTGCGGCCGCTCTTGGAGTCTTTACGAGGGGCTTCGCAAAGCACCAGCGTTTCGCTCTCGGCGGAGCGATGACGTGGCAGCTCATGCAGGTGAGTGTGGGGGTATGGCTGCTCGGCACGCGGCCCTTGCTGGGCGTCCCGCTAGTGATCACAGCACTCATTGTCGCGTTTGCCGTGTTGAAGAGGCAGTCCGCGCTAGGTCAGGCGGCCCCGCACGATCCGAGCCTGTAGGGCGGATACCAGCCAGTACTGCACTCGCCAAGGTTGTGGGTGCAACGAGGGGCTCGTCGCACCGTCGCACGCGCGCAGCGCGATCGGAGTAGGGGAGCGCGAACTGCACCCTCACGATGCGACCGCTTGTTCGGACAAAGGCCATCCCTGGGTTGCCTTCGGGAATCTCGGCTGCGTCGGCAATGCCCGTCACCTCGAGAGAGTCGGAGCCACAGGCCGTCCGCAGCGCGATGCCCGTTGCCGCGCCGGCTCGCAATGTGGGGGTGAGGACGGCCGTGGGCCGTTGCGTGGCGATGACCAGGTGCACGCGTCCTGGGCCCGCGCGTTGAGCCAACGCCTCGAGCCGCGAAGTGACGGCTCTGCCGCCGGGCCCCAGCGCATCGATATCGTCGACCACGATCACGGTCGAGGAGTCGCTCGTGGGAAGTGAGCCGACGAGTTGGAGGGACTCTGCCGGCGTGAGAAGGGACGCGGCATGGGTCACGTGCGGCAGGTTTAGGTAGGGCTCGAGCACGCCAGGCGCGCCTGTGCACAGCACCACGAGCGACAGCGTGCTCGGCTGGTGCGCGAACGCTAGGGCGCCCAGGAGAGTGGCCAAGAGTGTGGACTTCCCCGAGCCTGGGGCGCCGGCAATCAGGGTGTAGGGGAAGCCTGGGTCGAGCGTGAACTCCCACGGGCGCAGTGGCTGATCCGCTTCCACACCGGCGACAACGGTGAGACACCCTTCGCGCTCTGACGGCCGCGCGACAAGAGACGCAGCATCGGCCCAATGGATACTGCGTGCGGGAGGGTCGGGCACGATGGCAGCTCGAGCCCGTGCCAGTGCGTCGGCAGTATCCGCGCTCACCCGCAGGATCGGGGCAAAGACTGTGACCCCGTTCCTGCACGATGTGGTGCCATCATCCCCAGCAGTGAGTTGGGTCCATGCCTGCGCCTCCGACTCGGCGGGGGCTGGCGCAGGCACGGCGCCGATGCGGATGGGGCCATCGCCGGAGAGCGCGGGTGGGAGCCACGAGAGCCATGGCTCGTCCAGATGGCGCGGGTGTGGCGGGCGGCGGCCGCGGGCAAGGATCACCGCGCGGGCGAGCTCTTTCGCGTGTGCGCCGTCAATGGCAAGAGGGCCCGACCAGCCGCCCGTTCGGGTGGGATCGGGGAGCGCAGTTGACGTGGGTACTGCGCGGCGGTGGACCATCAGGCCTTTCCCGAGTTCAAGGGCTCTCGCTAGGGGTGTGGCCCTCTGTAACGCTCGTGAGAGTTCTGCCAAGATCCCGCCCCTCGCGCCTCGCGCTTCGCGGTTGACGGTGAGGGGTTGGGGGGCGAGCCCTTGCCTCACCTCCAGGAGGGAGCGCCCGATGGCCACCACATCACCGGTGCGAATGGTGGCGGTGCGTCTGCTCCCCGCCCAGACGAGAGCGTCGCCGCGACGCCTCCAGATGCCCGATCCATTGACGGATCCGCGGTCCTTCATGCGCATCGAACCGTTGGGCAAAGGAGCGATAGTCACATGGTGGGGATCGACGGCATCGTCTCGTAAGACAGCCACGATGTGAGGACTGCCGGCGGAGTCGGCCTGGGCGCCACGAGGAACAGCGCCGATGCTCGGAGCACTTCCGATCACTGTGGTCCGGTTGAGCGGGACGACAACCCCCGCATCGGGCCCTGAGAAAGCGGCGAGAAAGCCACCGGTGGGAGTGACGGTGGGCTGGCGCGGTTGCGCGGACAGCACTGCGCCGGAGAGGAGGGGCCAGGTACCGGCGGGGTGACGTGGAGCGAGCGGCTCGGGGCCACACCAGATCTGTCCGGAGGGGAAGGCCGCGACGATCTCGTGGAGCGGCGTGCCGTGCAGCACCTCGAGATCCACGTCCCGATCGTGGGATAGCGAGTGGTGAATGGTGAGTCGCACACCTCAAGGCTCGCCGAGCGAGCGGCTCCCTGCAGTGCGTCGGCAGCGACTTGTGAGTGACGAGGGAAATTCGGGCTTGGGCACGACGCGGCGTCGCGCGGGCCTACTGGGACGGGCTGATGGGCGTGACAGCGCCGTCCGCATCGACCACGCCTGCGTACCACGTTGACGTGGACTCGGCGGCGAGCCGCGGCATGTGCTGAAGTCCGTACTCGCCCCTCACCGACGTGCTCGTGAACAAGGGCTCAGGGGTGACGTCCCACACCGTATCGGCGTCACGCGTCACCACCACAGGGTCTTGTCCCCACACCTTCGCCATGCCGGCAAGAGACTCCGCTTGCAACGGCTCTAGGGCAAGGACAACCGGTACGTCGCACATCACCCGAAGTGTCCCGAAGTAGCCGGAAGATCCCGACAGGATCACGGGGCGACCATCGATGACGGCGCACAACTCGTCGATTTCGGCGCGCGCACCGTCGTACTTCTTCGCATTAACGAAAGGGCTGCCCTGTTCCTTCGTGTAGATGTAAGGCGGGGAAGATACCCGGTGCTCGTCGCCAAGTCTGATGCTCACGTAGGTGGTGATGGGCGCCGCAATCAAGATGACGGCAGCGATGACGGAGGCTGTTTGCGTCGCGCTGTCTCGTTCGTAGGGCGAAGGGGAGCGCCGCCCCAGCCAGCCAACGAGCCACCAAGCCCCTACGCCTGCAGCAATCGCGAGGGCAGGGAGGGTGACTGGCTCGAAGCGTCGGATGGCCCACAACTGATCGGGGACGATCGCTGGCCGCAGTAAGTAGATAGCGCTCGGTACCGCGAGCGCGCCAAGAAACACCACAGCGACAGGACGTGCTGTGAACACACGAAACGCCACCACGGCGAGCCCAAGTGTCGCGAGGGCGAGCACCGGCCACGTCAGGTAATAGCTGAGCCATGTGACGGTGTGCTCGGCGTAGGTACGCGTCGGATCCACCGCATATCCCTCGAGTTGCTGGAACTGGCCAACGACGCTATTGGTGAACTCGTCTGTGGTGCTGACAGTGCCGCGCCTATCGACCATCCACAAAGGGCGGGACGCGAGTACCACCATGGTGAGCGCGGTGAGTGCCGCGGCGACCCTGCCGATCACGAGGCGATGCACAGCAACGGAGGCTCTCAAGCGGCTGAGGAACGGCGCAAGGGCCACCTGAAAGACGATGACGAGAACAAAGACGGACGCGTAGGCGAACCCCAAAGTGCGGGCCTCGCTGCCGAGCCTTTCGATATAGGAGCGGCTCCATTGCCACAGCGACCAATACCCCACCCCCACCATGACGAGTTGGGGGACTGCGAACGCTATGAGCGGGACGATGCCCCTCGTGCCTCGCCATGCGCAGATCACCGCGACGCCAAGGAGGACGCCGAGCGCATAGATCCCGCCATCGATGCGGCATAGCGCCGTAGCGCCCGGTGTCGCGCGTAGGGCCAGGGGGGAGCTCGCGGGGGGCGCCGCATCCTCAC
>SWCB01009222.1_pt1 | contig 36897 bp, 34 predicted proteins | sample 4692901 | NCBI WGS metagenome assembly SWCB01 (sample SAMN10267276, study PRJNA491770) | bioreactor metagenome | isolation source: DHS bioreactor inoculated with subseafloor sediment | place: Japan: off Shimokita Peninsula | collected 2006-08 | reverse complement strand
GGCCGCATCGCCCTCGACCAGAAACTCCGTCATTCCCAGACGTGCGATGCGTCCGCCCTCGCCCAGCGGCAGCCAGGTGTTGGGCTTCTCGGGCACCGGCACCGCCAGGCTGTCGAGCCAGGCGATGGTGCCGGGGCCCTTGCAGCCACAGCGCACATCGAGCGACACATCGGCAATGCCAAGGACTGCGGCGGCCTCGGCCTGCCGCGCTACGTCGGTCAGCAGTTCGGCAACGATCTCCGCCACCGGGCTGCTAGCTAGCGCCTGACTCATACCGCCTCCTTCTGCTTCATGTTTTCAGGGTCGTAGAACGGGGTTGCGCTGACCTCGACCTCGACCATGCTGCCGTCGGTCAGGCGAACGCTGACCTTGGTGCCCACGGTGGCGAGGTCAGGACGCAGGAAAACCAGTCCGATGTGGCGACCAAGGGCCGCGCTCCAGGCAATGCTGGTGACACGACCGGCGATGTCGCCGTCCGCGATGACCAGGTTGCATTCCAGCGGTACGCCACCGCTGTAGCCCGGCGGCAGCGTGAAGCCTGCCAACTGCTGCTTCAGCTTCTTCGAGGCGATGGCCTTGAGGCTGCGCTGACCGACGAAGAAGGGCTTGGCCATCTTCACCGCCCAGCCCATGCCGACTTCGAGCGGCGTGGTGAGGCCGTCGGTGTCCTGGCCGATGATGATGTGGCCCTTCTCCAGACGCAGCAGACGCTGGGCTTCGACACCGAAGGGGCGAACACCATGCGCAGCGCCAGCCGCCATCAGCGCATCCCACAACGCGCCGCCGAAGCGCGCCGGAACGTGAATCTCGTAGCCCCATTCGCCGACGAAGCCCACCCGCATCAGCCGGGCGGGGATGTCGGCCACGGTGCATTCACGCACCGCGAGGTAGGGGAAGGCCGCCGCAGAGAGGTCGGTCGTGGTCAGTTTCGCCAGCACCTCGCGGGAGCGCGGACCGGCCAGGTTCATCGCGGCGAAGGCGCCGGTGTGATTGACGATGCCGCAGCCCAGCCCCCACATCGTGTTGAGGCGCGACAGTTCGCGGTAAATCGTCGCCGCACCCGAGGTGGTGGTGGTGAAGTAGAAGTGATCCTCTGCCAGTCGTGCGACCACGCCGTCGTCGATCACCACGCCCGACTCGTCGCACATCACCGCGTAGCGGGTCATGCCGACCTTAAGGTTGGCGTAGTTGGAGGTATAGACGCGCTCAAGGAACTCGGCGGCCTGCGGCCCGATCACTTCAAGCTTGCCCAGCGTACCGACATCGATCAGGCCAAGGCCGCCACGCACGGCTGCGACCTCTTCGCGAATGCAGTCAAGGCGTGCCTTGCCTGCCACCTGGTAGAACTCGGGACGCTGCCACACGCCGGCCGGCATCCACTTCGCGCCCAGCGCATCATGGCGCGAGTGCAGCGGGGTGCGGCGCTCGGGGTTGAAGCCGCGGCCGGCCAGGATCGCCATCGGTACCGGGTGGTAGAAGGGACGCGCCGTCGTGGTGCCGACCTGCTGCGGTTCCTTGCCCGAGAGCCGGGCCAGAATGCGCAGGCCGTTCATGTTGGAGTGCTTGCCCTGGCTGGGGCCCATGCCCACGGTGGAGTAACGCTTGAGCAACTCGATGTTGTCGAAGCCTTCCTGCACCGCGTTGTGGAAATCCTTGAGCTGCAGGTCCTCGTCGAAATCGACGAAGTTCTTGCCCTCGGGGTGGGCCACGATCGGCCACGGATGGCTGGGCGATTCCACTTCCGGCGCAAGCGCGCTGCCGACGGCCTGGCCGAAGCCTGCAGCCGCTGCGGCGTGACTGCCGGCGCGGGTGCCATCGGCCATGCGCCGCGAGAGCTCATGCACACCGTTGACACGGCCGCAGGCGAACACGCCGTCGGGCAGCACATCGGGTACGAACTGCTCGACCGCGCGGTCGAAGCGCATCCTGGTGCCAGCCTGGTACAGCAGGTTGGCAGCCGGCGCCCAGCCCACACTCAACAGGATGCCGTCACAGGCGATGTCACGCAGGCTGGCAGCAGGCGAGCCGTCCGCCTGCACCGCGCCGACGCGCGCTGCGGCCACGCTGGCACCATCTGCACCCGGTACCGCCTCGACGACGCAGCTCGACATCAGCACCTCGACCTTGGCATCGCGCAACTGCTGCGCCAGCGGAGCCGCCATGCCCGCATCCGCACGCAGATCGACCACGGCCGCCACGGTCACGCCACGCGCCAGCAGATCGAGTGCCGCGCGGTAACCGTCGGCGTTGGCCACCAGCACCAGCGCGCGCTGCATCGGCTTGACGCCGTAGCGGTGCATCAGACGCTGGGCGGCCGAAGCAAGCATGATTCCGGGCAGATCGTTGTAGCGAAACACCGCCGGCTGTTCAAAGCCGCCGCTGGCCACGACCACGCTGCCGGCACGCATCTTGAGCATGCGCTCGGCGCTGACCAGGGGCAGCCAATGGTCCTTGTAGTAGCCCGCCGCATAGGTGCTGGTGAGCACCCGGATGCGCGGGTTGGCAGACACCTGCGCCATCAGGCCAGCGAGGATCTCGAGCCGCGCCGGATCGTTGCCGATCTGATAGCTGGCACTGCCGCCTGCACGTGCGTTCTCATCCACCACCACGACCTCGGCACCCTGGGCAGCGGCGGCGAGCGCGGCGGACAGACCGGAGGGACCGGCACCGATCACCAGCACGTCGCAGAAATCGTAAGCCTTGGGCGTACGACGGGTGGGACTGTTGAGATCGACCTTGCCGAGGCCGGTCATCGCACGGAACATGCGCTCCCACATCGGGAACAGACGCTTGGTGTGAAAGGCCTTGTAGTAGAAGCCCACCGGCAGGAAGCGGGCAAAGCGGCCGAGCACCCGCCCCTTGTCGCCGTCGAGGCCGCCGAAGGTGTTGACCGCGGTGAGATCCATGCCGGCCTGCAGCGGCACCACGTCGGCACGCACATTGGGCTGGTCGCCCCACTGATGCAGCGCGTTGGTGTCGTGGTTGGCGAGCGAGAGCACGCCGCGCGGGCGGTGATACTTGAAGCTGCGCCCGAGCACGCGGACATCCGCGCCCCACAGGGCAGAGCTCACCGTGTCGCCGGCGTAGCCGGTGTAGGTGCGGCCTTCAAACTTGAATTCGATGGGTGCGGAGCGGTCAATCCACTCGCCGCTGGTGGCGGGCAATCGCATCACGCATCTCCCTGATAGAAGTAGGTCTTGAGCACGATGTCCTTCTCGGTGTCGCGCTCGGCGATGAACCAGGTGTTGCTCGGGGTGTGGCACCACCACTCGCGCTTCACGCCGGGGGCGCCGTTGCGGTTGAATACGTAGTCGGCCCACTCGACGTCCGTGCAGGCGTCGGGGTCCGGCATCGGGCGCACTTCGCCCCAGTAAAAGAACTCGGAGACCGGGCGCGGGCCGTTCAGGGGACAGGTCATGATCTTCATGGCGTGATTCCTTCAGTGGCCGACCGAAGCCGCACCCTTTTCACCGGTCAGCGCGTAATTGCTGAAGCGGTCGAGGGAGAAGCCGGTGATCAGGGGATGCGGCGTGTCATTGACGAGGGTGTGGGCCATGGTCTTGCCGCACACCGGCGTGGCCTTGAAGCCCCAGGTGCCCCAGCCCGAATCGAGGTAGAAGCCTTCCACCGGCGTCTTGCCCATGATCGGCGCGAAGTCCGGCGTCATGTCGGCCATGCCGGCCCACTGCCGCATCACCTTCACGTTGGACATGAAGGGGAACATGTCGAGCATGTGCGAGGTGAGGCCCTCGACGAAGTCCAGCGTCGAGCGCGTCGCGTGCAACTCGTACGGATCGAGCGAGGCGCCCATCACCAGTTCGCCGCGTGCCGACTGGCTGATGTACACATGCAGGCTGCCGGACACCAGGATCGGATCGAGCCAGGGCTTGACCGGCTCGCTGACCATGGCCTGCAGCGGATGGATGTAGATCGGCGTGCGCACGTCGACCATCTTCAGGATTCGCGGGGTCGAACCGGCGACCGCACACAGCACCTTGTTGGTGGAGATGTAGCCGCGCGAGGTATTGACCCCCTTCACCTTTCCGCCCTGCACATCGATGCCGAGCACTTCGGTCTGCTGGTGGATCTCCACCCCGCGCTGGTCGGCACCGCGGCCGTAGCCCCAGGCCACCGCGTCGTGACGCGCAACCGAACCCGGTGCGTGATAGAGCGCTCCAAGGATGGGCGAATGACCGGCGCACGAGAGGTCGATCATCGGCGCAGCTTCTTTCACCGCTTCCGGCCCGACCACTTCGGAATCGACGCCGTAGTGCTTGTTGACCTCGGCACGCCAGCGCATGGTGCGCAGCGCCGAATCCGTATGCGCCAGCGTGAAGTGGCCGCGGTTGGCGTAGAACAGGTTGAGGTCGAAGTCGCGCGACAGGTCCTGCCACAGGTTCACCGACTCGTCGTAGAACTTCACGCCCTCGGGCGTGAGGTAGTTGGAGCGGATGATGGTGGTGTTGCGGCCGGTGTTGCCACCGCCGATATAGCCCTTCTCGAGCACGCACACGTTCTTGATGCCGTGCTCGGTGGCCAGGTAGTAGGCCGCGGCGAGGCCGTGGCCGCCGGCACCGATGATCACGACGTCGTAGCTCGACTTGAGCTTGTCGTGGGTGGTGAACATCCGGGGCTCCGGATGCTTCTTGTTCAGGGCGAAGCGCAATAGACGCCAGGGCATGGCTGTTCCTTAGCGGAAAACGACGGTTTTATTGCCATGCACCAGCACCCGGTCTTCCAGGTGGTAGCGCAGGCCGCGGGCGAGGACCGCTTTCTCGATGTCCTTGCCGTAGCGCACCAGATCTTCCGGTGCGTCCGAGTGGTCGATGCGGATCACGTCCTGCTCGATGATCGGGCCCTGATCGAGCTCCGAGGTCACGTAGTGGCAGGTCGCGCCGATCAGCTTCACCCCGCGCACATAGGCCTGGTGGTAGGGCTTGGCGCCGACGAAGCTGGGCAGGAAGCTGTGGTGGATGTTGATGATCTGGCCCGGGTAGCGCTCGCACAGCCCCGGCGACAGGATCTGCATGTAGCGCGCCAGCACCATCACGTCGCCCCGCGCCTCGCGGTACAGGTCCTCGACCTTGGCATAGGCCTCGGCCTTGGTATCGGGCGTGACCGGCACGTGATGGAAGGGAATGCCGTGCCACTCCACCAGCCCGCGGAAGGTCTCGTGGTTGGAGATCACGCACGGGATCTCGATGTTCAGCTCATCGGCATGCCAGCGCGACAGCAGGTCGTACAGGCAGTGCTCCTGCTTGCTCACCATCACCACCACACGCTTCTTGCGCGCGCTGTCGCTGATCTTCCAGTCCATGCCGAATTCACGTGCGATCGGCGCGAACTTCTCGCGCAGCACATCGATGTCGAAAGGCAGCGAGTCGGCCAGGATCTCCTGGCGCATGAAGAAGCGCTTGCCGTCCACGTCCGCGTGGTGGTTCGCCTCGGTGATCCAGCCCTGGTGGCCGGCGAGAAAGCTGCTGACAGCGGCGACGACCCCCACCCGATCCGGGCAGGAAAGCGACAAGGTGTAGCGACGCGGTGGTGACATGCAAGGCCTCTGAAGTTTCATGTGACGAACTAATGATTCACATTCTGCACAGCAGCATTTTCTAAGTCAACTTTATTTCTTTACAGGAAACCCGAGCTTCCGAACCTTATGCAATAATTCTGGAAACACCTGTTTTTCAAAGGAGAAAACATGTCCGAGTCGACCTCGACGGGGAGTCTCGAGCGCTATCTGGGCAACACGCTGCGCGAGATCCGGCTCAAGCACGGACTCACGATTGCCGACGTCGCCACGCTCGCCAACATCAGCCGCGGCATGCTGTCCAAGATCGAGAACGCCCAGACTGCGACCAGCCTGGAAACCCTGTCCCGCCTTGCGCAGGCGCTGGGTGTTTCACTCGCCACGCTGTTCAAGAGCTATGACGTTCCGTCCGGCAGCGCCCAGCTGGTGCCGAAGGGCGACGGCATGGAAGTGGTGCGGCGCGGCACGAAGCGCGGCCACACCTACCATTTGCTGTCTTACGGCCAGGGGCCGACAAAGACCTTCGAACCCTTCCTGATCACGATTGATCACGAATCCGAAACCTTTCCGATCTTCGAGCACCCCGGCACCGAGTTCATCTACATGCTCGAGGGCAGCATCGAATACCGTCATGGCCAGCACACCTATGTGCTCAACCCGGGCGACGCCCTCACCTTCGATGGCGAGGTGCCGCATGGGCCGGAAAAAATGATCCAGTGCCCGATCCGCTTTCTGAGCATCCTGATGTACCCGAACCCGGCCTGACCCTGAATGCCTGTGGCCTGCCGCCGATACCGGCGGCAGGCCACGAACACCCTTCCAATCAGGAGTGATAGGCGGTTTCGCCGTGCGAGCTGATGTCCAGGCCTTCGCGCTCTTCTTCTTCAGAGACACGCAGACCGATGGTCAGATCGACCAGCTTCAGGGCAATGAAGGACACCACGGCAGACCACACCACGGCTGTACCCACACCCCAGGCCTGGGCGATTACCTGCGACATCATGTCGTACTCGGCGACCGAGTCGGTGACGTAGTCCCACACCCCGGTACCGCCAAGCGAAGGCGCGGCAAACACGCCCGTCAGCAGCGCGCCGACGATGCCGCCAATGCCATGCACACCGAACACGTCGAGCGAGTCATCCACGCCGAGCGCACGCTTGAGGCCATTGACGCCCCAGTAGCAGATCACGCCGACCAGACCGCCCATGATCAGGCTGCCCATCGGGCCAACGAAGCCGCACGCGGGGGTGATGACCACCAGACCGGCGATCGCACCCGAGATCGCGCCAAGCATTGAAGGCTTACCCTTGCGCGCCCACTCGGTCAGCGTCCACGCGAAGGTGGCGGCGCAGGTTGCGAGCATGGTGTTGATGACCGCCAGCGTGGCGACACCGGTGGCTTCCATGTTGGAACCGACGTTGAAGCCGAACCAGCCCACCCACAGCAGCGAGCCGCCGACCATCGTCATCGGCAGGTTGTGCGGAGCCATGGTTTCGCGGCCGTAACCAAGGCGCTTGCCCACCATGATCGCGGCGACCAGCGCGGCGATACCGGCATTGATGTGCACCACCGTGCCACCGGCAAAGTCGAGCGCCCCCTTCTGGAACAGGAAGCCTGCCGTCGCGGTTGCGGCATCAGCAGCCTCGGCGCTGGTATAGGCGTCAGGACCGGCCCAGAACCACACCATGTGTGCCAGCGGCAGATAGGAGAAGGTGAACCACAGCGCCATGAACACCAGCACGGCCGAGAACTTGATGCGCTCGGCGAAGGCACCCACGATCAGTGCCGGGGTAATGGCAGCGAAGGTGAGCTGGAAGGCGATGTAGATGAACTCGGGCACGACCACGCCCTTGCTGAAGGTGCCGGTCAGCGAATCCGCCGTCACACCCTGCAGGAAGAGCTTGTCGAAGCCACCGATGAAGGCATTGCCTTCGGTGAAGGCGAGCGAGTAGCCGTAGATCGCCCACAGGATGCCGAGCATGCAGAACACCACCAGGGTCTGCATCAGCACCGAAAGCATGTTCTTGGCGCGAACCATGCCACCGTAGAACAGGCCGAGGCCGGGTGCAGCCATCATCACCACGAGCAGGGTCGACACGATCAGCCAGGTGACGTCACCCTTGTCGGGTACCGGTGCAGCAACCGTGTCTGCCCAGGCGGGCGACATGAACAGCATGGCGAACAGCATCGCCAGCGGCGCGAAAATTCTTTGCATCATGTTCTCCTTACAGGGCCTGCGCACCGGACTCACCGGTGCGGATTCGTACGGCATTGAGAAGATCGAAAACGAAGATCTTTCCGTCGCCGATCTTGCCGGTGACGGCAGACTTCTCGATCGCGGCGACGGCGGCATCGACCAGCGCATCGTCCACCGCGACCTCAACCTTGGTCTTGGGCAGAAAATCCACCACGTACTCGGCCCCGCGGTAGAGCTCGGTGTGCCCCTTCTGGCGTCCGAAACCCTTGACGTCGGTGACGGTGAGCCCCTGCACACCCACCTCTGCCAGTGCCATACGCACTTCGTCGAGCTTGAACGGCTTGATGATTGCGCTGATGAATTTCATTGCGCACGCCTTTGCGCCGGCATCGGCACCGCTGCTGTCCTGTTCATGTTCATGTTTTAGAAACTCCCTGTATTACGCCTGAAGAAAAAATGTTTCCTCACATGAAAAGCAGGAGCCGTGCCAAGTCAGCGCCATCAGAAAAATCAACGATTTACCTGTATGAAAATTTGATTCATGCACAAAAATGCGGCCTGAGGCCTGAATGCGCACCACGATGGACCGCGAATGCGCCGTGGCGCGGCAGTGACGGGAGGTCCGGGTGTCGGGTGCGGCGGGCGCGCGCACGGCGGAATGCTGACCGGCGCGGCGATGCCTGCTTCGCCAGCAGGATGGGTCGGCGCAGTTTCTTTCAGACTGAAAGCAGATCGAAAGCAGTGCCTCGTATCTTCCGTCACGCGTCGTCAGCGCCCTTTGCGCGACGGCTGGATGAGATTACATAACGGAGGAGACCCGAGATGTTGAACAAGACCCTTATTGCCATTGCCGCCACCCTTGCCCTGGGCAGCGCCCACGCCGCCGCGCCGGAGAAGCCCGAGTGCATCGCGCCCGCCAAGCCCGGCGGCGGTTTCGACCTGACCTGCAAGCTCGTGCAGGGCGGTCTGCAGAATGGCAAGTTCATCGATGCCCCGATGCGCGTGACCTACATGCCGGGTGGTATCGGCGCAGTTGCCTACAACACCGTGATCGCACAGCGTCCCGATGAAGGCGGCACCATCGTGGCCTTCTCCGGTGGCTCGCTGCTCAACCTGGCCATCGGCAAGTTCGGCCGCTACAGCGTCGACGACGTGAAGTGGCTCGGTTCGGCCGGTGCCGACTACGGCGCCATCATCGTTCGTGCCGACTCGCCCTTCACCAGCCTCAAGGAACTGATGGCCGCCATCAAGGCCGACCCGAGCAAGGTCGTGTTCGGTGCCGGTGGTTCGGTCGGCAGCCAGGACTGGATGAAGTCCGCGCTGGTCGCAAAAGCGGCCGGCATCGACTTCAAGACCATGCGTTACGTTGCCTTCGAGGGCGGTGGCGAGGCCATGACCGCGCTGCAGGGCGGTCACGTCCAGGTGTATTCGGGCGACGCTTCGGAAGTGGCTGCGCAGATGAAGGGCGGGCGCATCCGTGTGCTGGGCGTGCTCGCCGCGGACCGTCTGCCGGGCGAACTGAGTGGCGTGGCCACGGCCAAGGAGCAGGGTTACGACGTCCAGTGGCCGATCATCCGCGGCTACTACATGGGCCCGAAGGTCTCCGACGCCGACTACAAATGGTGGGTTGCAACCTTCGACAAGATGCTCGCCTCCCCCGAGTTCGCCAAGCTGCGTGAAACCCAGGGTCTGTTCCCGCTCGACCTCACCGGCGCCAAGCTCGACGCCTACGTGAAGGAACGCGTCAAGCACTACGCCGAACTCGCCAAGGAGTTCGGGATGGTCGCGCAGTAAGCATCTCTGTACCGGTCCCGGTGTGCTGACCAGACGGGTACCGCCATGGCGGTGCCCGCGACTGTACACGGGCCCATTTCACGCGACTGGAGGACACCATGAGCGAACGCATTTTCGGCGTTTTTCTGCTCCTGCTCTCTGCAGGCGGCATCTATTCCGGTTGGGACCTCAAGGCCCCGATCTCGTATGAACCGGTGGGCCCCCGTGCCTTCCCGCTGCTGGTCTTCGCCCTGCTGGGCGTGTGCTCGCTCGGCCTGATGCTGAGCAAGCGCCCCGCCACCGAATGGGCGCCATCGCCCACGCTGGTGCGCGTTGGCGGCATGTTTGCGGTGATCCTGGCCTACGCGTTCCTGTTCGACAAGCTGGGCTTCGTCATTTCCACCGCGCTCATGAGCATTCCGCTGGCACGCTTTTTCGGCGGCACCTGGAAGCAGTCGCTGATCGCGGGCGCCGGGCTCGGCATATCGCTGTTCCTGATCTTCGACCGGCTGCTGGACGTCGTATTGCCGACGGGCCTCTGGCTCAAGCCACTACTGGGGTAAGTCATGGAAGTCATTTCACATCTGCTTGACGGCTTCGCCGTCGCCGGGACCCCGACCAATCTCCTGATCTGCCTGATCGGCGCCTTTCTGGGCACGATCATCGGCATGCTGCCGGGACTGGGACCGATCAACGGGGTCGCCATCCTGCTGCCCATCGCCTACGCCATGAAACTGCCGCCCGAGTCGGCGCTGATCCTGCTCGCCGCAGTGTATTCGGGCTGCGAGTTCGGCGGCCGCATCTCGGCCATCCTGATCAACGTACCGGGTGATGCCGGCGCGGTCATGACCACGCTCGACGGCTATCCGATGGCCAAGATGGGACTGGCCGGACCGGCGCTGTCGATCTCGGCCGTCGCCTCGTTCACCGGCGCCATCATCGCCACCTTCGGCATCGTCGCCTTCGCCCCGCTGCTCGCCAACTGGGCGCTGGCGTTCGGACCCGCGGAGTATTTCGCGCTGATGGTGCTGGCCCTGTCCTGCCTCGGCGGCCTGGTGGGCGACTCGCTGCTCAAGGCCATGGTCGGCGTACTGATCGGCCTGATGCTGTCGTGCGTGGGTATTGACGCCAACAGCGGCGTCTATCGCTACACCTTCGATCTGCTCCATCTGTCGGACGGCATCCCCTTCATCGTGGTCGTGATCGGCCTGTTTGCGGTCAGCGAACTGATGCTGATGCTGCAAAGCCATCATGGCGGCGTGCAGCCGGTCGAGGTGACCGGGCGCACGATGTTCAACACGCAGGAATTCATGCGCGCCAAGTGGACCATCCTGCGTTCATCGGTGGTGGGTTTCTTCGTTGGCGTGCTGCCCGGCGCGGGCGCCTCGATCGCATCCGCGATGACCTACTCGATGGAGCGTCGCATGGCCGGCAAGGATCACAGCTTTGGCGAAGGCGACGTCCGCGGCGTGGCAGCGCCGGAAGCGGCGAACAATGCCTCGGCCTACGGTTCGCTGATCCCGATGCTGACCCTGGGCGTGCCGGGCTCGGGCACCACCGCGGTGATGATCGGCGCACTCACGCTGTACAACATCACGCCGGGCCCGACCCTGTTCCAGGACCAGCCGGTGATCGTGTGGGGCCTGATTGCCTCGCTCGCCATCTGCAGCGTGATGCTGGTGCTGATGAACATCCCGCTGGTAAAGCTGTTCGTGAAGTTCCTGCAGATCCCGAACTGGGTCCTGGTACCCGGCGTTGCTGCAGTGTCGATGGTCGGCGTGTATGCGGTGCATGGCACCACCTTCGACCTCATCGTCGGCACCCTGCTGGGCGGCTTCGGCTTCCTGCTGCGGGCGATGAACTTCCCGATGGCGCCCTTCATCCTCGGCTTCGTGCTCGGCGACATGATGGAGCAGAACCTGCGCCGGGCGCTGTCGATCAGCAATGGCGAGCTCGACATCCTGGTCTCGAGTCCGATCGCGATCGGACTGTGGGTAGCCGCAATCGCGATGCTCGTCGGGCCGCGCCTGGCCAAGGCGATCGATGCACGCCGCAACCCGCAGGCTGCCGCGTAGTTCAAGGGCCTGGCGGACCTCCTCCCCGTCAGGCCTGCAATGATGTGTCGTGTCCAAACTTGCGACACATCCTTATTCGGGGCGCTTCGGCGCCCCGATTTTTTTTGCCCGCGCTCAGGCAGCGGACTGCGCGCGCGGAAACTCCACCAGCACCATCAGGCCACGCCCATCGGCTCCAGCGTCGAGCATGATGCTGCCGCCATGCGCAAGGACGATCTCGTGCACGATCGCGAGCCCCAGGCCGCTGCCCGGCGCCTTGTCCTGCCCAAGAATGCGGTAGAAGCGCTGGAACACCTTGCCCCGCTCCGCGGGCGGAATCCCCGGCCCCTGATCACTGACGCACAGTGCCACGCGGTCAGGCGTGACCCCGGTGGCAATCACCACCTGCGTATCGGGGGGGCTGTAGCGAATCGCGTTATCGAGCAGATTCGCGGTCAGCTCGCGCAACATCTGCAGGTTGCCGGCGACCATGGCTTCGCCACCGTCCTCGAAGGCGAGGTCGATGCGCTTGCGCAGCGCCACGGGCACCAGCTCGCCAGCCACCTCGCGCGCAAGCCGGCTGACATCCACCGCCTGCAGCCCCTCGACCGAGCGATCCACCGACTCGGCGTGCGACAGCGCCAGCATCTGGTCCGCCATCCGGCGCGTGCTGCGAATGGTACCGAGCTGACTCTTGAAGGCATGACGGATCTCGGTCAGGTCGTCAAGGCGCAAACCATACTCGGCCTGGGTGCTGAGCACGGCCAGCGGCGTGCGGATCTGGTGCGCGGCATCGGCGAGAAAGCGCCGGCGAGCGGCGAGCATGCCCGACAGGCGCTCGGTGTGGTGATTGATGGCGTCGATCAGGGGCCGCACCTCGCTCGGCGCCCCGTCTGCCACGATCGGCGTCAGATCCTCTTCGTCCCGCCTGCGAATGGCTTCGCGCAATTCGAGCAGCGGTCTGAACGCGGAGGTCATCACGAACACCAGCACCACCGCGCCCAGCACCACCAGCAGCAACTGACGGCGCAGGCTGTCGAAGAACAGCTCCCGCGCCAGGGTCACGCGGGATTCGGTCGTTTCGGCAAAGACGATTGTTGCTGCATCGCCGCCCTCGAGAGCGGGGTCGTACAGGCGCTTCTTGATGGCACCGACGCGCACGCCCTCGCCGCGGTATTGACTGTCGACGATGCGCAGCGGACCGTCGTCGACCAGTCCATCGGGCGGCACGAGATCATCGTAACCGGTCACCAGGCTGCCGTTGGGGCCGAGCACCGCGTAGAAGATGCGCTCCTGCATGCCTTCGTCGAACACCTCGAACGCCGAATACGGGACATTCACCGAGATCGTGCCCTCCAGCGAATGCACCTGTTCGGCGATCGACTGGATCGAGGCCGTCAGCGAGCGGTCGTAGGCGCGATTGACCGCAGCGAGCGCACCCAGATAGGAGAGCACGGCATTGATGAGCAGCAGCACAAGCAGCGAGGGCAGCAACCAGACCGCAACCCGTCGCCGCAGGCTGACGCTGCGCTTTACCGCCACGGTGCGTCAGTCCTCGACGGCTTCATCGATCAGATAACCCAGGCCGCGCAGCGTGGTCACCACCGCACCGGAGCCTTCGAGCTTCTTGCGCAAGCGGTGAACATAGATCTCGATCGCTTCGGCGCGCGCCTCCTCGTCGAAGGCGAAGATCTTTTCGAACAGGGTTTCGCGCGCGACCGGTCGCCCCTGGCGCGAGATCAGCACTTCAAGCACCGCCAGTTCGCGCGGCGTCAGGGCCAGCGGCTTGCGCTCCACGCTCGCAAGGCGGGAGGTGATGTCGAACTCGAGCCTGCCGATGCGCACGGTCGGCACCAGGTTGCCCGCACGTCGCAACAAGGCCTTGATGCGGGCCTCGAGCTCCGAAAGGTCGAAGGGCTTGGGCAGGTAATCGTCCGCCCCGAGGTTGAGGCCACGCACCTTGTCCTCGGTGCTGCTGCGTGCGGTCAGCACCAGCACCGGGATCTGTGCGGTCGCCTCGCGCTCGCGCATCCGCCGCAACACCTCGAGGCCATCCAGGCCGGGCAGCGACAGGTCGAGGATGACCGCATCGTAGGGCTGCGTCACCAGCGCATGGTCGGCATGGTCGCCGCGGGTCATCACGTCGACCGCGTAACCGGCCTGAATCAGGGCCTTCGACACCCACTCGGCCAGGTCCGCATGATCTTCAACGAGAAGCAGACGCATGGTAATGAAAGTGGATCGAAAGGTTGAGGGCCGATTATCCTGCCGGAAAAAATCTTTCGTGCAAAGCTTCGCCCATGAAAACCGGAGGAAGCTCGTGATTCGACTGCCACCCGCCCTGACCCGGCTGCTCCTCCTCGCATGCGCACTGTTCGGCGCAGCGCAGACAACGCTCGCCGCAACGACGTCCGACATCGAGGCTGCAGCGAGGCGCGAGGGCGTTGTGGTGATCTACGCCGCCACCGACATCAGCGTCGCCCGGCCCCTGATCGAGGATTTCGGCAAGCTCTACCCCGATGTCCGCGTCGACTATCGCGACATGAGTTCCACCGAGCTCTACCGCCAGTTCGTGTCCGAGGCCAGGACAGGCGGGGGTGCCGATCTGGTGTGGAGTTCGGCCATGGACCTGCAGGTCAAGCTGGTCAACGACGGCCATGCTCAGGTCTACCATTCCGACGAGACTGCGGCGCTGCCGAAGTGGGCGGTGTGGAAGGACGAAGCCTTCGGCACCAGCCTCGAGCCGGTCGCCATGGTGTACAACCGCGAGCTCATGCATGCCGACGATGTGCCCCGCAGTCATGCGGAGCTGCTGCGCCTGCTGGCCCGCGCCCCGGCGCAGTTGCGGGGCAAGCTGATTACCTACGACCCTGCACGCTCGGGCCTCGGCTTTCTGCTCCACAGTCAGGACGTGCTCGCCAATCCGGTCGTGTTCTGGCGCCTCGCCGAAGCGTTCGGACGCCTCGGCGTGCAGACCGAACCGTCGACCGCGGACATGCTCGACCGCATCGCGGCAGGCCAGGCCACGCTGGGTTACAACCTGCTCGGCTCCTATGCCCAGCTCCGCGCGGAACAGGATCCGAGACTGGGGGTGGTGCTGCCGAACGACTACACCCTGATAATGAGCCGCGTGGCCTTCATCGCGCGTCAGGCGAAGCATCCGAATGCGGCACGCCTGTGGCTCGACTACCTGCTGTCGATGCGCGGCCAGCGCTTGCTGTCGCGCAGCCCCGGCTTCTACTCGGTGCGGACCGACGTACCCAACGACGAAGCTGCGGACAACCTCGACAGGGAACTCGGCAGCGCATTCCGCCCGATTCGCATCGGCTCCGGCCTGCTCACCTACCTCGACCAACTCAAGGGCCGTGACTTCCTGATCCAGTGGCGCGACACCATCGCACCACAGCCGTGAAGCACCGCATCGAACCGAAATCCATCCATGTCCCAACGTCCGCTCGCCGGTCATCTCCGCGCGCCTGCCCTCATCTGTCTGACGCTGGTCCTCGCCACCGCCGCCGGCGCCGCCGCACAGGCCGTTCATAGCCCCCTGCCGTGGATGATCGGGCCCCTGTTCGCGATCGCGCTGCTGCGCATTCTCGGCGCCCCGCTGCAAGGGCCACCCGGCGGACGGCACGCGGGCCAGTGGGCCATTGGCACCGCGCTCGGGCTGTACTTCACCCCGGAGGTCATCCGCCTGCTGCTCGACAACCTGTTGCTGGTCACCATCATCTCGGGGGGCGCGCTGGTGGTGGGTCTGCTGTGTGCCTTGCTCACCGCCCGCCTGGCAGCGGTGGACAAGCCCACGGCCTTCTTTGCGTCGCTGCCCGGCGGCGCTTCCGAAATGGCCGTGGTCGCCGAGCGCTTCGGCGGTGCCATCGACCGCATCGCCGCCGCCCACGCCCTGCGGGTGATGGTGGTGGTGGCCGTGGTCCCGTTCGGCCTGAGCTGGTTCGGCGCACACGGCTCCGACCTGTACACCCCGCTGTCAACCGCGGTGCTGCCGGAACAGCTGCCTGCGCTGGTCGGCGCCAGCCTGTGCGGGGTGGGCCTGCTGACAGCGCTGCGCATCGGCAATGCATGGGTGCTGGGGCCGCTGATCGGGGTGGGGCTGGTGACCGCACTCGGCATCAGCCTGTCGGCGCTGCCCTGGTGGGTGATCAACGGCGGCCAGTTGCTGATTGGCTGCGCGCTGGGTTGCCGCTTCTCACCCTCGTTCTTTCGTGCAGCACCGCATTTTCTGGCGGTCGCAACCCTTTCCGCGCTGTTCGCCGTCGCCCTTGGCTGCGTGCTCGCCTACGTTGCCACCAGCGTGTCGGACACCCCGTTTGCCACCCTGGTGCTGTCTGCCGCACCGGGTGGCGTGGCGGAGATGTGCATCACCGCCAAGGTACTGCACCTCGGCGTGCCGATGGTGACCGTGTGCCATGCCTTGCGGGTCATGGTGCTCACGGTCGGCGCCCCATCACTGTACAAGGTCTTCCTGCGCATCACCGGCTGACAGGCGCCGGGGCGCCGGCAGGCATTCGGCGCACCATCGTCGTCACGCGCCTCGACTCTCCGACACCGGCATGGCAGCAGCAGAGACGGGCCATGCCGCTGCGGTTTGCGACAGCAGGGCGACCTCTTCCTCCGTCGTGATGCCGTCCGCTTCGACGATGTCGTGCATCGTGCGCAGGATCAGCTGCTGGAACGCCGGGTCGCGAATTTCATCAAGCAGTCCGCGCAACACCTCTGGTGCAAGGCGCAAGGCGATGCCGTCCAGATAGTCGGCGCCCTGCAGCAGGTCCTGGCAGTATTCCTGCAACACCCGCTCGAAATCCGCCTCGGCGATCTGCAGCCGTCTGGCGGCCTCCGAGCGGGTGACGGAATTCAGTTCTGCCTGATCCAGTCCGCCATCGGCCAGGATGGTGAGGGCCAGAATACGGGCGGCGGCCTGGGTGCTATCGGTTGCATATTGACGCATGTCTGTTTCTCCATGATCGAATCGGGCCACGCAGTCGGCTGCGATTGCTGCCGAGCGCTGCGGGTCCATCGACGGTCAGGCGAAATGCGCTGACTGCGTAATCAAGATAGGCGATGGCCAATACACGATAAAGTCGAATATATTGACGCATCACATCGATTTTTTGGATGTATTGGCACGATGACGCTCAACTACAAGCATCTGCGCTACTTCTGGACCGTTGCGCGCGCAGGCAGCATTGCGCAGGCCGCCAAGCTGCTGCACCTGACGCCGCACTCGATCAGCGCCCAGCTCACGACCCTGGAAACCAGCCTGGGTGCCAGCCTGTTCCGCCGCGTCGGACGTCGGCTCGAGCTCACCGATGCCGGGCGACGCATCCTGGGTCACGCCGATGAGATCTTCGCGCTCGGCGACCAGATCGTCGAACTGATGCGCGACGAGTCCCTGAGCATCCCGCTGCCTTTTCGCATCGGCATTGCGGACGCCATGCCGAAATCGGTTGTGTATCAGCTGATCGAGCCCGCACTCCAGCTCGACAACGCGCCGCGCCTGGTGTGCCGCGAAGGCCGGCTGGAGAACCTGCTCGGAGAGCTTGCCGTGCATCGGCTCGACATCGTCATCGCCGACCGTCCCCTGCCCCCCGGCGTCAGCGTGCGTGGCTTCAGCCACTTGCTGGGCGAGAGTCCGTTATCGGTTTTTGCCAGCGCGGGCCTCGCTGCCCGTCTGCCGGCCAGCTTCCCGGCACTGCTCGACCGCGCACCGTTTCTGCTGCCGGGCGAAGACGTCGCCTACCGGCCAGCCTTGCTGCAATGGCTGGAGCGCAGCAAGGTCCAGCCCCGGATCGTGGCCGAGTTCGACGACAGCGCGCTGATGAAGGCATTCGGCCAGGCGGGTGCCGGGCTGTTCGTGGGGCCACGCGCAATCGCAACGTATATCTGCGAGCAGTACAAGGTGCAGGTGGTGGGAGAGATCGACAAGGTCAGGGAGCAGATCTTTGCCATCACGACCGAACGCAAACTCTCCCATCCCGCCATGCAGGCAATCAGCCGGCGTGCGCGCGAGGCCATGCCCTGACCGGGCGCACCGGTCCGCCACCGCGACAGCGGACCGGATGCAATCCCTATGGCATTGCGCCTGCGAGCAAAGGCCGGTGAGGCCTGACACGCGAAGGCCTCATGAGCCGGCACCGGCAATAACCGGCGGCAGGTTCTTGGGCACGAACTCGATGTACGGGGTGCTCACCGCCTGTCCGGGTGGCACGTAGTCGGGCGCCGGGACGCCCGTCCCGCCAAGTTTGCGGATGTAGCGGTAGATGGCCTTGAGGTCCCTGTCGCTCATCGCGATCAGGCTGGGCGACGGCATCGGCGGTCGCATCGCGGTACGTGCATGGGCAATCCACTGCGCTTCGGTCATCTTCTGTACCGACAGGCGCAGATTGGATGGATAGGTCACGCCCCACGGCCCCTGGAATCCCACCGGGCTACCGACCAGCCATTGCTTCTCGGGCAACTTGCCCCCGGCCTCGGGATAGCCGGGTGTGTGACAGTCGTTACAGCCACCGATCACGACCAGATAGCGCCCCCGGTCGTGTGCCTGAGCCGCCGCACCGTCCGCAGCGCGGGCCGGCATGCCGCAGAAAAGCCCCAGCGCCAGCAGTGCGCCCCAGGACATGCAAGTCATTTTCATCGTCTTCCTCACCATACGTTACGTGGTCGAAACTCCACGCGGCAAGGTTAATCCGCTGCCATATCCCGGCTTGCTAAAAGAGCCCTACGCGAATCCTAAATTTTTCCTAGCCCGGCGCGGACAGCAAACTGCAGCGTCTGCGCCAGTCGGATAGACTCGGGCATCACCATCACACCCGTTCGCCAATTCGTGCCGCGCTCATCGCTCTCCCACAATCTCGCCTTCGCATACGCCCTGCTGGTGGCCTACGCCTGCCTGCACCCGTTTGCCGGCTGGCGCGAGAGTGGTTTGCCGCTGTTCGACTACCTGACTGCGCCGTGGCCGAAGTATTTCCAGATCGAGGATCTGGTGTTCAATGTGCTCGGCTACATCCCGCTGGGCTTCATTGTCGCTGCCGGCCTGACCGCGAGCTGGCCGGCGCTGCGCATCATCGTGGTGACGACGCTGGGTACGATCCTGTTCAGCTTCGGGCTTGAGACCGTTCAGCACTTTCTGCCATCGCGGGTATCGAGCAACATCGACCTCGGCGCCAACAGCGCCGGTGGCCTGATCGGCGCGGCGCTGGGCGCGTGCTGCGGCAGGCGCCTGTTCGCCCCCCAGGCCGGACTGGCACGCTGGCGCAGCGAACACTTCATCGGTGGCCATACCGGCGATGCCGGGCTGATTCTGCTCGGACTGTGGCTGCTCACCCAGCTCACACCCGACAGCCTGCTGTTCGGCAGCGGCGACATCCGCCGCATGCTGTCGATTCCGCCTCCGCTGCCCTTCCGCCCCGAGCGCTTCATCGCCTTCGAAACCGCGCTCACCGCCTGCACCATCGTCGCCATCGGCCTTTTTGCCCGCTGCATGATGCGCACTGCCGCACCGTGGCCGATCCTGGTTCTGCTCGCGCTCGGCATCGGCGCCAAGACCCTCGCGGCGGCCACTTTCTTCATGCCCACCGATCCCCTGGCGTGGGTTACGCCGGGTGCGGAGAAAGGGCTGATCGTCGGCACCGGCCTGCTCGCCGCGGCTCTGCTGCTGCCACGGGTGATCCAGCACGCCGTGGCCGGCACCATGCTGCTCGCCGCCACTGCGCTAGTGAACCTGATGCCGGAGAACCCCTACCTCAGCAACGGCCACACTGTCCTGAGCCGTGGCAACTTTCTCAATTTCCACGGTCTGACCCAGCTTGTTGCCAGTATCTGGCCCTTCGTCGCCCTGGCCTACCTGTCGGCACTCGGCCTGTGGCGGGGCGAACACCTCGACAATCCGCGGCGCCTATAATCGGCACACCAACGGAGACCTGAATGAGCTATTTCAAACACCATGTGTTCTTCTGCTGCAATCAGCGTGCAGCCGGCGACGACTGCTGCAACAATTACAAGGCCAGTGAGTTGCAGACCTATGCCAAGGAGCGCAGCGCCGAGCTCGGCCTCAAGGGCAAGGGCAGCGTGCGCATCAACAAGGCCGGCTGCCTCGGGCGCTGCGACGACGGCCCGGTGATGGTGGTGTACCCGGACAACGTCTGGTACACGTATATCGACAAGGACGACGTCGACGAGATCATCGACCAGCATCTTGTGCACGGCCGTATCGTCGAACGCCTGCGCCTGCCCGATGGAGACAAGGCATGACCCGTGCGCTACCGACCGAATCCGCCCTGCTGCACGGAGCCGCAGGCAATATCGAAGTCCTGATCGACGCCCCGCAAACGGTCCGTGGTGTCGCGCTGATCTGTCACCCGCACCCGCTGTTCGGCGGCGCCAATACCAACAAGGTGGCGCACACGCTGGCGCGCAGCTACCGCGATCTGGGCTATGCGGCGATTCGCCCCAATTTCCGTGGCGTGGGCAAGAGCGATGGCGAACACGATCACGGCGAAGGTGAAACCGAAGACATGCTGTCGGTGATCGCCTGGGCGCAATCGCGCTGGGGCAGCCTGCCGCTGGCGCTGGGCGGCTTCTCTTTCGGTGGCTTCGTGCAGACGCGAATCGCCAACCGTCTCGCCAACGACATCAACCCGCCGCGGCAGCTGATCCTCGTCGGCATGGCCGCAGGTGTGGCCGCAGACGGCGCACGCAGCTACGACACTCCGCCCGTGCCCGACACCATCCCCACGCTGATCATCCACGGCGAAGTCGACGACACCGTCGCCCTGAGCAACGTGCTCGACTGGGCTCGTCCGCAGGAGCTGCCGGTCATCGTCATTCCGGGCGCCGACCACTTCTTCCATGGCAAGCTGCATCTGATCCGGGAACTGATCGCCCGCAACGTCGCGCCGGCCCCCGGCCGCGCCTGAACCAGGAGAGACCAATGAAACTGCTCGCATCACTCACCAGTCCCTACGCACGCAAGATCCGCATCCTGCTCGCGGAAAAGTCACTGCCCTTCGAGCTGGTCGTGGACTCTCCGTGGGAGGCCAACACCCGCGTACCCGACGTCAACCCGCTGGGCAAGGTGCCTGCGCTGGTGCTCGACAGCGGCGAAGTCTTCTTCGACTCGCCCGTGGTTGCCGGCTATCTCGAAACCCTGGAGACGGGGCCTGCACTGCTTCCGGCCGGTGGCATCGAACGCGTGCGAGTGCGCCAGACCGAAGCACTGGCCGACGGCATTCTCGATGCAGCAGTTGTGGCCTTCCTCGAAAGCAAGCGCCCACCCGAACAACAGAGCGCCGTCACGATCGAGCGTCAGCTGGACAAGATCCGGCGCTGCCTGGACGAGCTGGAGAAACGCGCGAGCGGTCGTGAATGGCTCAGCGGCAAGACCATACAGCTCGACGACATCAGCGTCGGCGTCGCCTTGGGCTACCTCGACCTGCGCCTGCCGCAAACCGACTGGCAGACGGGCCGCCCCGCCCTGGTCGCCCTCAGCAAACGGCTGTTCGCACGTCCGAGCTTCGCCGACACCGTTCCGCCCGCCGGCTGATGACGGCAGCGCTCGCCGGCCCGGCCCTGGCAACACCTGCGGTATCGTCCTCGCGTCCATCGCCGCTGCTGATTCGCGGCCTGGTGAAGCGCTATGACGACACCGAAGTTGTTCGCGGCATCGACCTCGAGCTGCGCGCCGGCGAGTGCTTTACCCTGCTCGGCCCCAACGGCGCGGGCAAGACCACCACGCTGCGCTGTGCCCTCGGCCTCACGACGCCCAGCGCAGGCAGCATCCGCCTGTGCGGCGAAGCGGTGCCCGAGCGCGCCCGCGAGGCGCGCATGCGGGTGGGCATCGTGCCGCAGATCGACAACCTCGACCCCGACTTCACCTGCGCCGAGAACCTGCTCGTCTATGGCCGCTACTTCGGTCTCTCCGATGCTGCGATCAAGGCCCGCATCCCTGCGCTGCTGGCCTTCGCCGGGCTCGAAAGCAAACGCGACGCCCGCATCCAGTCGCTGTCGGGCGGCATGAAGCGGCGCCTCACGCTGGCACGCGCGCTGGTCAACCAGCCCGAACTGTTGGTGCTCGACGAGCCGACCACCGGGCTCGACCCGCAGGCCCGCCACCTGATCTGGGACCGCCTCAAGCAGCTTATCCGCAGCGGTACCACGGTGTTGCTGACCACCCATTTCATGGACGAGGCCGAACGCCTGTCCGACCACCTGGCCATTCTCGACAATGGTCGCGTGCTCGCTGGCGGCAGCCCGCGTAAAGTCATCGCCGAGCATATCGAACCGCAGGTCGTGGAAGTCTTCGGCGACTGGAACGGTCATGCGCTGCCGGCCGGCGGTGGCGCCGCCGCCTGGGCCGATGCGCATGCGGCAGCGCTTTCCGACCGCTTCGAGATCAGTGGTGAAACCGCCTTCTGCTACCTGCACGATGCCGCCCCCCTGCTCGCCCACCTCGCCACCCAGCCCGGCCTGCGCTACCTGCACCGCCCGGCAAACCTGGAAGACGTCTTCCTCAAGCTCACGGGTCGCGACCTTCGCGACTGAGACTGAGGCACGAAAAGAATGAATTCAAATTCACGGCTCACGCGCGCACGAAGCTGGAGCGCGGTCATCTGCCTTGCCCTGCTTGCCGGCTGTTCGGGCACGATTCGCGACTTCGAACCCGCCCCGCCGAGCCCGGCCGAGATACGCGTACACGTTGCGCGCCTGCTGCCACCCGGCACCAAGGACCGCGAGGCCTGGGCGGCAGACGTGCAGGTCGCGTTCACCAGCCTTGAGATCACCCCGAGCGCGTCGAACCTGTGCGCTGCACTCGCGGTTGCGGAGCAGGAATCAGGCATCACTGCAGACCCACCGGTTGCCGGCCTGCCGAAGATCGCGTGGAGCGAGATCGAGCGTCGCGCCGACAGGCTCGGCATCCCCATGCTCGCAGTGCGCATTGCGCTGAAACTCCCCTCACCCAACGGCGACTCGTATGGCGAACGGCTCGACACGGTCCGGACCGAGCGCGAGCTCAGCCTGATCTTCGAGGATTTCATCAGCATGGTGCCGCTGGGCAAGCGGCTGTTCGGTGACCTCAACCCGGTACGCACCGCAGGCGCGATGCAGGTGAGCGTCGCCTTTGCCGAGCAGCATGCAAAGCGGCGGACCTATCCTTACCTGGTCACCGACTCCATCCGGCGCGAGGTGTTCACCCGTCACGGCGGCATGTACTTCGGTATCGCCCATCTGCTCGACTACCCCGCGAGCTACGACAGTCAGCTGTACCGCTTTGCCGACTTCAATGCCGGACACTATGCCAGCCGCAATGCGGCTTTCCAGAAGGCGGTGAGTCTGGCGTCGGGGATCAGACTGGCGCTCGACGGCGACCTGATCATTCACGGCAACTCCGCATCCGACGCCCCCGGCGCCACCGAACGTGCAGTGCGCACGCTGGGCAAGTCGATCGACATGGACGAGCGCGCCATTCGCCGCGCACTCGAGGAGGGCGATACCGAAGCGTTTGAAGACAGCCGGTTGTACAAGCGCGTCTTCGAACTGGCGGAAAAGCGCGCAGGACGCCCGCTGGCACGCGCCGTGCTGCCGCAGATCGCACTCGCCGGCCCCAAGATCAGCCGCAAGCTGACGACGGGGTGGTTCGCCAAGCGTGTCGAAACGCGCTATCGACGCTGCCTTGCGCGCGGCGGGGAGTCTGCCGATGCATAGGCTTGCACCCGTCCCCGGCATGCCGGCCGCCGACGGACGTAACGGACTCCGCAGATGACGCCCAATCACTGGCGCCTGCCACAACTCTCGCTGCGCTTCGTCCCCGTATGGCAGCGCAACTTCCTGGTGTGGCGCAAGCTTGCGCTGCCCTCCGTGCTGGGCAATCTGGCTGATCCGGTGATCTACCTGTTCGGGCTGGGGTTCGGCATCGGCATGCTGGTACCCGAGGTGGGCGGCGTGTCCTACATCAGCTTTCTGGCGGCCGGCATGGTGTGCTACTCGACCATGAACAGCGCCACCTTCGAGGTGCTGTATTCGAGCTTTTCGCGCATGCATGTGCAGCGTACCTGGGATGCGATTCTCAACGCGCCGGTGTCGCTCGACGACGTCGTCTTTGCCGAACTGATGTGGGCTGCGTCCAAGGCGCTGCTGTCGGGCGTGGCCATTCTGCTGGTGATCAGCCTGTTCGGGCTGGTCGACACGCGCTACGTGCTGTGGGTGCCGCCACTCATCTTTCTGGTCGGGCTCACCTTTGGCGCACTCGGGTTGATCGTCACCGCGCTTGCGCCAAGCTACGACTTCTTCATGTACTACTTCACCCTGTTCATCACGCCGATGATGCTGGTGTCGGGGGTGTTCTTTCCAGCGGACCAGTTGCCACCCCTCATCCGTGCGGCGACCACACTGCTGCCGCTGTCCCACGCCATCGAGCTCGCCCGGCCGCTGCTGCTCGGCCGCATGCCCGAGCAGATCATCCTGCATCTGCTCGTACTGATGGGCTATTGCAGCGTCGCGTTCTGGCTCGCCCTCGCGCTCACCCGGCGACGTCTGCTCAAGTAAGGCGAGGCCTGGCTAGCTGCCGTTCTTGAGCTTGGCGATGCCGATGGCGCTCATCACCACCCGCTCGTAGACCGGCTCGGTCGTGCCCTTGCGCATCTTGCGCAGGAAGTACTTCTCGAAGCCGATCTTGGCCAGGTGCACCCACTTGCCCTGACCGAACCAGTTCATGTTACGCGGCGGGATCTGCGGGATCGCCACGAAAGCTGCGCCGGTGTCGCCGAAGTCGGCCAGACACACTGCGTTCCAGGTCGCCTTCTCGGTCGCCGGTTCGCCGTCGAGCAGCGAGCGGATGTTCATGGCCGTTGCGGTGACCATTGATTCGATCATGTAGCCCGTCTTCGGCGTGCCGGTCGGCACCGGTGTCACCTCGACCGGCGGGATTGCCACACACACGCCGACCGAGAAGACATTGCGGAAAGTCGGGTTGCGCTGATGCTCGTCGATGATCACGAAGCCACGCGGATTGACCAGCCCCTCGATGCCGAACACCGCCTCGACGCCCTTGAACGCAGGCAGCATCATCGAGTACTTGAACGGCAGTTCGTGGCGGCGCTTTTCCTTGCCGTCGTCGTCATGCTCGATGACATGCATCCTGCCGTCCTCGATACGCTCCACCTTGGCGTTGCAGATCCACTTGACGTGACGCTCGCGGAAGGCGGACTCCATGATGCCCTTGGAATCACCGACCCCCGCCAGGCCCAGGTGACCGATATAGGGCTCGGAGGTGACGAAGGTCATCGGCACGCGATCACGCAGCTTGCGTTTGCGCAGGTCGGCGTCGAGGATCATCGCGAACTCATAGGCCGGCCCGAAGCACGAGGCACCCTGCACCGCGCCGACGACAATCGGCCCCGGATCGGCAACGAAACCCTCCCATGCCTTCTCCGACGTCACCGCATGATCGACATGACACACCGACTGCGTGAAACCGCCGTGCGGCCCGAGGCCGGGCACTTCGTCGAAGGCCAGCCGTGGGCCGGTGGCGATGACGAGATAGTCGTACTCGATGCGGCGCCCATCCTCGAGCTCGAGTGCATTCTCGCCCGGTTCGACGCGCTTTGCCGCAACCGGGATGAAGTCGATATTGCGCCGGGCGAGCACTTCGGCCGGATCGACCTCGATGTCCTCGCGCGAGCGCCAGTTCACCGCCACCCAGGGGTTCGACGGCACGAAATGAAACTTGGCGTCCTTTGAAACGACGGTGATGCGGTCCTCCGGGCGCGCGTGGTCGCGCATCTCGTAGGCCATCGGCAAGCCGCCGATTCCGGCACCAATGATGACGATATGGGCCATTCTGTGTTCCTCCTCGTTATTGTTTGCTGATGCACCCGTCACGGGCGAATGAATGCCGGGAACGGTCGCGCTGCGCAGCTGACACCCGACATCGGACCGGACGGCCATGCGCGCGACCTTGAAACCCTCCGTCACCCCGGCATCACCCTGAGAATACGTCTGTATATTAGTAAACGCTAATTTTATTGACAACAACTGTCTGCGCGGCGTCGCAGCAAATACTGCGGCTCGTCCGGGATCTGTCTCAATATATGGGAATCCTCACCGCTGCTGCGGCACCGCAACGGTTGTTTGGCCCGGCGCCGGCGCCAGGCTCGCTCAAGGCAATACGAAGGGGGCGGTCGCGGTGCGCTTAAGCGCAGCGCCCGGCATACGACGACAAATCGATCAGCGCCGGACTCTCATCCGGGCGTCTTTGGCGGCAGCGTGAGCACGAATCGATGGCCGCGTCCGACCCAGTCCGAAAGATCCGAATCCGCCTCAAACCCCGGGGGATCCACATAGACATAGCCCCTCACGGGTCTTCCGGTGAAATCCATCACCCGCACATGGGGGCGGGACAGCGCCTGCTCATAGTCGTCAGGGCCAACCCTCGCCATCAGCAATTCGCCAGTGATCCCGACGAACATGTAGCCGCGGGACATGAAAGCGAGGCCGCCAAACATGCTCTTTTCGGAGATATCGCGCTCGGACTGGAGCACCTCTCGCAAGCGCTGAGCGAGACCTTTATCGTATGCCATGGGATGTTCCTGTGGTCTGCGCCATCACGCGGCAGCCGTCGCAGCGGGGGACGAGCTGCCCACCAGGCACCTGCGGAAGGGGCCTGGCGTCGATCGGTCCGGAGTCAGGACTTCTCCAGCATCTTCCGCACCGCATCCAGATGCTCGGGCTCGTTGTGGCACATGCCCTGGAAGGCGGCACTGAGGTCGAGGAAGTCCTTCAGCTCCATGCGCTGCGCCATTTTCATCAGGCGCTTGGTCAGACGCACAGCTTTGGGCGGCTGGGCGGCGAAGCGGGCTGCGATCTCGCCGGCACGGCTCATCAGTTCCTCTGGCGCCACCACATCGAGCACGATGCCGATCTCCCTGGCCTCGGCCGCGCCCACGATGCGCCCGCTCAGGGTCAGCTCGAAGGCACGCTGGTAGCCGATCAGGCGCTGCATGAACCACGCACCGCCGTCACCCGGGATGATGCCGAGGTTGAGGAAGGTTTCGCCGAACTTGGCTTTCTCCGATGCGATGCGGATGTCGGCCATGTTGGCGAGATCGAAACCGGCGCCGATGGCCGGACCGTTGACCGCGGCGATGATCGGCACTTCGACCTGCTGCAGCGCCAGCGGGATGCGCTGGATGCCGCGGCGGTAGCGGGTGGCGACCTCGGCGACGTCACCAGCGAAGTCGCCGCCGCGGTCGGCCATGTCCTTGACGTTGCCGCCGGAGGAAAAAGCCGAGCCAGCGCCGGTGATGACGAGCACCGACACCTCGTCGCAGCGGTTGATCCACTCGGCGACATTGATGATGTCCTCGATGAGGCCGGTGCCGGTCAGCGCGTTGCGCACATCGTGGCGATTGAGGGTGAGCGTGGCGACCCGGCTGCTGACGTCCAGCAGGGCATCGGTGAGTTGGGGCAGATTCATTGTGCGGGCTCCGGCAGGATCAGAGAACGGAACGGTTGATGATGATGCGGGCATCCACGGCAGCATAGCCGTCGGGATAGGCGATCACCGGATTGAGGTCGAGCTCGGAGATCTGCGGATAGGCGCTGACGATGCCCGACACCTTGAGCAGAAGATCGACCAGCGCCGCCTTGTCGGCAGGTGGCTCACCGCGCGCGCCTTCCAGCACCTTGCGCGCCTTGAGCTGATCGACCATCGACTCGGCATCGAGCTGCGACAGCGGGATGGCACGGAAGGCAACGTCCTTGAGGATCTCGACAAAGATGCCCCCGAGGCCGAACATCAGCACCGGCCCGAAGATCGGATCGCGGCTGACGCCGATGATGACCTCGGTGCCCTTCTTCGCCATCGGCGTCACCAGCGCGCCGCGGATGTCCGCATTCGGATCGTAGGCGCGACACGATGCCATGATGCTGTCGAAGGCCTGGCGCAGATCGGCCTCACCGCGCAGGTTGAGCTTCACCCCGCCGGCATCGGACTTGTGCAGGATGTCCTTCGAGACCACCTTCATCACCAGCGCCTGTTCGCCGAACTGCGCGGCGACCGCAGGCAGTTCATCCGCGCTGCGCACGATCACTTCCGGCGCCACATCCACACCGTGGGCACGAAGCAGGGTCTTGGCCTCGAACTCGAACAGGTCGCGACCTTCGTTCTGGGCGCGGGCGAACATCGCCTTCATGTCCTCGCTCGGCACCACCGCAGGCGCATGCGAAGCGACAGCACGACTCTTCAGGTAGATGCCGCGTTCGCCCAGGGCGGCGAGCACGCGCACCGCATGTTCGATCGAGGTATACACCGGCAGACCGGCCTCATGCAGCCGACGCAGCGCCGGCGGCTTGACCGGCGCATAGAGGCTATAGACCACCACCGCCTTGTCTATACGGCGGGCCAGTTCGATCATCGACTCCGCCCCCCGCATCTCGCCGCCAAGCAGGTCTTCGGCGAAGCGGATGCTGTAACCACCGAACATTCCGACCAGGAAGATGCTGTCCACGTTGTCGTCTTCGGCCACGATCTCCATGCATTCGGCGAGCAGCGCCGGGTTGGCATCGCTGCTGCCGGCCACGTCCACCGGATTCACCAGCGAGGCCTGGGGCAGCAGGATCTCGCCCAGGCGGCGCCGGGTGTGCTCGCTGAGTTCGGCCAGCTCAAGCCCCGCCTCGGCGAGACGGTCGGAGGCAATCGTGGCCTGACCGCCGCCGTCGGCGATCACTGCCACGCGCTTGCCCGGCGCCTTCTGCATCAGGCCAAGGCCTTCGGCCACCGGCAGGATCTCGTTGGAATGCTGCACCACGCTCACGCCCACCTGGCGCAGCAGATCGACCGTCATCGCATAGCTGCCGGCGAGCGATCCGGTGTGCGAACTGGCTGCCTTCTGGCCCTGCTCGGTCGAGCCGGACTTGTACACCACCACCGGCTTCGTCGCCGAGATCTCGCGAGCCACCTCGAGGAAGCGCTGCCCGTCGCGAAAGCCCTCGACATAGAGCGTTGCCACCTTGGTCTGCGGATCCTCGCCGAGATAACGCAGATAGTCGTTGAAGCCGATATCGGTCTGGTTACCCGGACCGACATAGGTCGAAAATCCGACGTGACCGTTATGCTCTGCCTCCAGCACCAGGGACAGCAGCATGTTGCCCGATTGCGAGATGAAGCCGATGTCGCCTGCCTTGACGTTGGCCAGCGCGAGCAGGTTCACCTTCTTGTGCAGGTTGAACATGCCCGACGTATTCGGGCCGATCACCCGCACCCCGCCGGCACGTGCGGCGTCGAGCACCTGCTGCTCGAGCTTTGCGCCTTCTGCCCCGGTTTCCTTGAAGCCGCTGGCCAGCACGATCGCGCCCTTGACCCCCTTGCGGCCGCACTCGGCGAGGATGCCCGGCACCGTGCTGGCGGGCGTGCAGATCAGCGCCAGGTCAACCGGCCCCGGCACTGCGTCGAGCGAAGCGCAGGTCTTCACCCCCAGAATCATGTCGGTCTTGGGGTTGATCGGATAGATCGCGCCACCATAGCCGTCCTTGATCAGCCCGATCATGGCCTTGTAGCCGCGCTTGGTGGGGTCGGCCGAAGCGCCGACGATGGCGATCGAGTCCGGCGCCAGAAAGTCGTGCAACGGGCTCTTCATTGGCAGCACTGCAGGCTGGTCATGCATACTCATCTCATTCTCCCCTGAATACCGGCGTGCGCTTCTCGGCAAAGGCATCGACGCCTTCCTGCCAGTCGCGCGTGGTGCCAACAAATGTCATTCCTTCCAGTTCGGCAGTGAGTGCCGCGTCCAGACCGCGGTCGGCCGCCATGTTGAGCTGCTCCTTGGCGAGTGCCATCGAGAACGGAGCCTTGGTCGCCAGCTTGTGCGCAAATGCACGTGCCGCCTCATGAAAGCCCTCATCCGCAAAGCTGCGGTTGGCGAGGCCGATCCGCACCGCTTCCGCGCCGCCGATGCGCTCACCCAGAAAGACCAGTTCGCGTGCCTTGGCCAGCCCCACCAGCCGCGGCAGCAGCCAGGTCACCCCGCCACCGAGGAAGTTGCCGATGCTGATTTCGGGCAGGCCGATCTGCGCGCTTTCGGCCATCACGATGAAGTCGGACGCCATCGCCAACTCGGCCCCGGCCCCCAGCGCATAGCCATTCACCGCGGCGACCACCGGCTTGCGCAACTGAATGAGGCGCTTGCACACGATCTGCTCGCCCTGCAGATACTGCCGGCGGTCAAAAGCCGTACGCCCGACCTTGTGCTCCTTGAGGTCGGCGCCAACGCAGAAGGCACGGCCTTCGCCGGTAATCAGCACGACACGTGCGTCGCCGTCGGCCTCGGCAATGCCAAGCGCCTCGTTGAACTCTTCGTAGAATTTCGCCGTGACCGCATTGAGACGGTGCGGGCGATTAAAACGGATCTCGGCAATGCCGTCCGTCATGGAATAGAGAATGTTTTCGTAGCTCATGTTTGTCCTTATTGCGTCGTAGCGACGGCGTGATTCATGTGCATCAGGCGCGCTGCGCGCTCAACGCATTTCAATGTCCAGCTTTGCGATAAATTCTTCCTGGCGCTCAAGTGACTTCAGGGCCTTGCTGCCGAGCGCCTTGGCAACAAGATTGATCAGCCCTTCGCAGAACACCACATAGGCGCCAATGCTGTTGCTGATGAAACTGCTCGAATGGGGAATGAAGAACGCGTGATCCGCGCAGGCCGTAAGCGGAGATGCGCGCGAATCCGTGATCGCGATCACCTTGATGCCGGCAGCGGATGCTGCGCGAGCGACGACCACTGCCTGCCGGCTGTAGGGGGAAACACCCGACAGCAGGAGCACGTCGCCGCGCCCCAGGTGCGCAAGCGAGGCTGCGATGCTTTGCCCCGGCCCGTCGAGCAGGCCGACTTCGGGGCGGATCAGGCCAAGGCCATAGGACAGGAAGCTCGCCACGGCATGCATCTGCCGCGCGCCGAACACGCGCACCCTGCGCGCCTGTGCCAGCAGTGCAGCAGCCGCCGTCAGATCGCCGGCTTCAAGCTGAGCCAGACAGCCGTCGATATTGCGGATCGATTCCTGCGCCAGCTGCGCCACCACCGCAAGCGGACCGTCCGCAGCGTGCACGTCATCGTCGAGCAGACGCTGCCCCTGCTCGCTGTAGAAACGCTGCTGGCCACGCGTCAGCGCGTCACGAAACACCTGCTGGAACTGGGCGAAGCTGTCATATCCGAGGCTGCGTGCGAGCCGGGACAGGGTGGAGGCATTCACCCCCACGCTGGCCGCCAGCGACATGATGCTGCTGACGGCAACCTCGTCCGGACGCTCGACCAGACTCGCGAGCACCTTGAGTGCCTTGCTGCCAAGGGAAACCTCCGCCTCGCCACGACTGATGCGGACCACGAGCTCGCGCAAGGCCTGCACCGTGGCAGGCGCCATTGCCACACTGCCTGCATTCGTTTCTTCTGCCATGCGGCCCCTTAACAGGTCTTGCTTCCTCCGCGCGGACATTGCGCATTGCGGTCGAACGATGTGGCAAAGGGAGCAAGATAGATTTGCGCAAAACAATTTGCACAGCCAATCTCAATGCAAGTTTAATTGCACAAAGAGCGATCACGCAAGCTGCAGCGCAAAAATCCGGATGCAGACCTGGCTCGCATTCGGCCCGCAACAGCAGACGGAATAGCCCGGGTCATGAAGTTAAGGAAGGGCGAAAGACGTGATGTCCATCGAGGCGCAGCGCACGCCAGGCGAGTGTTCACGGCGCACCGGACAGGGTCGCGTGCAAGCGGTTCGAACCACGCCTTGAAGCGGCCTTCGCCGACACAAGCGACGCCCTTGCAAAAGTCCTGCGTTGCGCTAGAACAAAGCAATACGGCTCAGCGCAGGGTTCAAGGTGGCCACGAGGTGGCTCTTTGCGACGTCCCTACCCCACGTCCCTACCCCGATTGGAAGGAGGCATCATGTCACTGCGTTCAATCACCTTGCTGGGACTGACCGCGCTGTTCGCGGGAAACGTTCAGGCCACCCTCTTTACCTACTCAAGCAGCTTGTCCGGCGCAGCAGAGGATCCGCCGAATGGATCGGCAGCAACCGGCACGGCAATCATCCTGTACGACGATGCTGCGCACACGCTGGTTTTCAAGATTGTTTTCGCGGACTTGAACGCCCCCGCCTCTGCCGCCCATTTGCATTGCTGCACATTGCTGCACAAGTCGGGAAATGCCGGCGTGGCGGTGACCTCCCCCTCCCTTCCCGGTTTCCCTGTTGGGTCGAGCTCGGGCACTTACAATGCGACCTTCGACCTCACGCAGGCAGCGAGCTTCAACAGCCAATTCGTCAATAGCTCAGGAGGCACCCCCGCAGCCGCCGAAGTCGCACTCGCAGCCGGACTCGCAAGCGAACGCGCTTACTTCAACATCCATAACGCGATTTATCCTGCCGGTGAAATTCGCGGCTTCCCATCGAACGCGATCCCCGAGCCGGCCGTGCTGTCGCTGCTCGGACTCGGACTGCTTGCCGGCCTGAGTCTGCGCCGCCGTTCCTGACCGGAGCTCAAGGTCTCATGCGAGACAGGGCGTCCTCAATGGACACCCTGTCATACCCGGGCTGCCTTGAATTTATTCCGGCACGGTAATCGCACCGCGCCGGATCTGGTCGCGTTCGAGGGATTCGAACAAGGCCTTGAAGTTGCCTTCGCCGAAGCCATCGTCACCTTTGCGCTGGATGAACTCGAAGAACACCGGCCCGAGCAGGGTCTCGGAGAAGATCTGCAGCAGCAGACGCTGCTTGCCGCCTTCGGTACTGCCATCGAGCAGGATGCCGCGGGCGCTTAGCTCCTCCGCATTCTCGCCGTGCCCCGGCAGGCGTTCGCTCAGCATCTCATAATAGGTGGCGGGCGGCGCCGTCATCAGCGGCACGCCTGCCGCGCGCAGCTTGTCCACGCTGCCGATGAGGTCGTCGGTGAGCAGCGCCACATGCTGGATGCCCTCGCCGTTGAACTTCATCAGGAACTCCTCGATCTGGCCCGAGCCTTTGGATGATTCCTCGTTGAGCGGGATGCGGATCTTGCCGTCGGGCGCGGTCATCGCACGTGAGGTCAGACCGGTGTACTCGCCCTTGATGTCGAAGTAGCGGATCTCGCGGAAGTTGAAGATGCGCTCGTAGAAACTGCCCCAATGGCTCATGCGGCCACGATAGACGTTGTGCGTCAGGTGGTCGATGAGCTTGAAACCGTGGCCGACCGGATGGCGATCCACGCCTTCGATGAAGTTGAAGTCGATGTCGTAGATCGAGGTGCCATCTCCGTAGCGGTCGATCAGGTACAGCGGCGCGCCGCCGATGCCCCGGATCGCAGGCAGGCGCAGCTCCATCGGGCCGGTCGGCATGTCCAGCGGCTGGGCGCCGAGCTCGATTGCGCGCTTGAAGGCAAACTGCGCATCGCGCACGCGAAACGCCATGCCGCAGGCAGAAGGCCCGTGCTCGGCGGCAAAATAGGCGGGAATGCTGCGCGGCTCGCGGTTGACGATGAAGTTGATATCGCCCTGACGATACAGCGTGACATCCTTCGAGCGATGCTGCGCCACGCGGGTGAAGCCCATCATCTCGAAAATGGGTTCGAGCACATTCGGCTTGGGCGAAGCGAATTCGACGAACTCGAAGCCCATCAGCCCCATCGGATTTTCAAACAGGTCGGTCATTGTGCTGCTCCTGATAGAGGGTCGGTAAAACCGTGGAACGGGTCGGTTTCTATCGGAACAGGGGTGGTGCACAGGGCACGCCGCGAACGCTGCGTGCGAGGTGATCTCCTACGAACAGCAGACTGCCCCGCTCACGGCGGTGCAACTGCACAGGGCAGTCGGCACGGCGGATTGCTGGGCGGCGCTTGAACATGATGTCTTCTCCGGGGGGCGTGACGCTTCTGCGAGCGCCATCGAATATTCATCATAGTCTAATAGTTTTACCAGCATCCAACATGGCCTTTTGATCGCATCAGACCGCCTGCCCCACATCCGCCCCGAGCGCAAAGAACGTTCGCATACGCGCTTTCTGCCGGGAGAAGAGGCACAATCATCCCTCGTCGCATCCACAGGAAAGGAGCCCGCCAGTGACCGATCGTGTCTTTCATGCAGACAGCTACGCACGCCAGTGCGACACCGTGGTGACCCGCAGCGAACCGGGCATCGTCGAGCTTGAGCGCACGGTGTTCTACCCCACGGGTGGCGGGCAGCCCGGCGACCGCGGCGTGCTGATCCTTGAGGACGGAAGCCGGCTAACGGTCATCGACACGATCAAGGGAGAGGGCGAAGCCATCGTGCACCGCATTGCCGATGATGCCCCCGTGCCCGCTCCGGGAACGCGGCTTCAGGCCGAGATCGACTGGGAACGGCGCCACACCCTGATGCGCTACCACACCTGCCTGCATCTGCTGTGCGCCGTGGTCGATGCGCCGGTGACCGGCGGCAGGATGGCAGAAGACAAGGCACACCTGGATTTCGACATCGACATGGAAAAGCTCGTGGCTGCAGACATCGAAGCCGCGCTCAACGCCCTCATCGCGCGCGATCAGCCGGTGGAAACCGGCGCCATCAGCGACGCCGAGCTTGATGCGAATCCGGGGTTGGTGAAAACAATGTCGGTGCAGCCGCCGCGCGGCCAGGGCAGCGTGCGCACCATCCGCGTAGGCGACATCGACTATCAGCCCTGTGGCGGCACCCATTTGCGCCGGACCGGCGAGATCGGCACGGCCAGCGTGGTCAGGATCCGCTCCGAGGGCAAGCGCAACAAGCGCGTGACAATCGTGCTCGGCAACTGAGCCGCCACGCGGCCCGATCGCTCACTGCAGACGAAAACGCAGCAGCGCCTCACGATCCGGGATGGTCACGAAACGGCGGCTGACACTGATCAGGCCGCAATCGGAGAGCTGCTGAAAATTCCGCGACAGCGTCGCGCCGTTGATATTGAGGTAGGACGCGATGGTGCCCTTCTGCGCCGGCAGCACGGTGTCGACACCACCGTCGCCGTTGTCGGTGCCGTGCGCGAGCAGAAAGTCGATCGTGCGCTCCATTGCGGTATGCAGGGTCAGGGCCGCGATCTCGCGAACCCGCTCGTGCATGCGCCGCCCAACGTGCGCCGTCACCGCAGCAGCAAAAGCCGGGCTGGAAGACTGAAGCGCGCGCAGGGCGTCGGCTGGAATCATCAGCAGGGTGGAGGACGAGAGGCTGCGGGCCGTTGCCGGCGAAGTCCGGCGGGCGAGCACCTCGACTTCGCCCACGATCTGTGGCGCGACCATGATGTCGAGCACCTTCTCGTCGCCACGCTCGTTCGCGGCAAACACCCCCACCTGACCGCTGATGACGATGTAGAGCCCGGCCGGATCCGTGCCGTTCGCGAACAGCTGCTGCGACTTGTCGAGTCGAACCAGACGTGCCTGCTGCTCGAGCGCAGTCATTTCATCCGGCGTCAGGCACATGAACAGGGGGTGGCGCGAGAGCGCAGTCCTGCCCGCATCTTCCGGAACTGCAGCCCGCTTCCCGGCCACCTCGCGCTGGGCTGCCGACAGCAGCACCAGAATGACGATGCGGCCATTGAGCACGAGATGGGTCACGCGGGCCGCTGCGGCCCCTGGTTTCCCGTCTGCACCGACGCACTCAAGCACGCCTTCGAAGCTGCCGTGCATCAGCACTTCGCTCATCACCACCGGCAGACGTTGAACCTGGGCATCACTGAACAGGCTGGTGCCGGGGCGTCCGCCAAGCGCCCCCGCCTCGGCGCCGAAATACGCCTCGGCAGCGGTATTGGCCTGAATCACCTCCCCGGGCAGCAAGGCCGCATCGAGTGCGACCACCAGTGCCGCGGAGCGGTCCCCGGAGATGAACGCCAGCACATCGGCTTCGCTGGCATGGAGCGCGGCGCTGCCCTGGGCGAGCGCATCCGCGAACATCAGCGGCGCGGCGGGTGCGGCCTGCGCGCGTGCGCTCGACTGCGCAGTGCTCAGGGCCGCATCGGTCGCCTGTCGTGCATCGCGCAGCCGCCGGGCGAGCCCCTGATCCTCGCCACGGATATGACGAATCAGCCAGTCACCGAGAAACGCCAGCAGCTGCCGGCCGTCCGGCACCGCATCGTCGCCGAGTTCATCGGCCATGTCGCCCACGAGCGCGAGGAAGCGGTCGTGATTATGGTGGTGTGCCTGCGCGTAGGCAGGGGACAGTCCGCACAGGCTCATCAAGGCCTCTTCGGTGCTGAAATGGACTTCGGTGTAGTCTTTCAGGAAGCCCACCAGCGAACGGACCTCCTCAGCGCTGAGTTCGGACTGATCTTCCAGCCGCGCCGCGGTGGCGTTGATCATGTCGACCAGCCCCCGGTGCTGCCGGTCGATGACGTCGATTCCCGTCAACAGTGCGTCACTCCACGCCAACTCTTGCATTCAGCCACTCCCCCCGAGAATTAGGCCACGCCGCCCCCGACATGCGTCCCCGCGCAGCGGTACAAACGCAGTTTAACTTGAACGGGTGATGCCCGAAGCATCGTGCAGCGCGGCCGACGCGGTGCCAACATCGGGCGATGGCAGCACCGCCGCCGGCCTGCCGTGCGCGACTTGGTCACGATCAAGGCACACCACCCCGCCGGGTGCTAGGATTTCTCCATGGATCAGTCCCTTGCGCATGACTCGAACAGCACCCGCGATCGCCTGTCGCACCTGCTCTCGCATCTCGAAAGCGGGTTGATCGAGCGTCGACGCGCGGTACGCCTCACCCTGCTCGCGGCACTCGCCGGCGAACACAGCCTGCTGATCGGCCCGCCCGGCACAGCGAAGAGCGAGCTTGCCCGGCGCCTGCACACGGTGTTTGCCAACGCCCGCTACTTCGAGCGCCTGCTCACCCGCTTCTCGGTACCCGAAGAGCTGTTTGGCCCACTGTCGATCAAGGCCCTCGAGGAAGACCGCTACGAGCGTCACACCGCGGGCTTCCTGCCCGACGCCTCGATTGCCTTCATCGATGAGGTATTCAAGGCCAACAGCGCAATCCTCAATGCACTGCTGACGCTGCTCAACGAGCGCGAGTTCGACAACGGCGCCGGCCGCCAGCACTGCCCGCTGATCAGCGTCGTCGGAGCCACCAATGAAGTGCCGGAGGACGAAGTCGCCGAGGCCTTTTTCGATCGGTTCCTGCTGCGGGTGCCGGTCGAGCCGGTCAGCCGTGACGGCTTCGCCCAACTGCTCGACACCGCGCACAAGGCCGACTGGACAGCCCCGCCAGCGGCGCTTCGCCTTGACGCCAACGCGCTGACGGCACTAACCCGACAGGCTGCGGCGGTGACGCTGCCGCACGCGGCGAGCACGATTCTGGCCGAACTGCGCG
>SWCB01004396.1_pt1 | contig 36955 bp, 32 predicted proteins | sample 4692901 | NCBI WGS metagenome assembly SWCB01 (sample SAMN10267276, study PRJNA491770) | bioreactor metagenome | isolation source: DHS bioreactor inoculated with subseafloor sediment | place: Japan: off Shimokita Peninsula | collected 2006-08 | reverse complement strand
CACCGTCATGGTCACCACGGCTCCCGTTGAACCAGGATCGAGTGGCTCCCCCGTTCTTAACGAGAACGGTGAAGTTGTAGGCGTTATCTACGCCAAGAACGAGTCCGAGCAGTCGTTCATGGTGCCGGTGTCGTTGTTGCGATCACTCATCGCGGAGGATCAGCTCTTGGTTCCGCAGAGCAACACGTGCGGCAAGTCCTAGCGGCCCCTCACGCCTGTTGTTTAAGAGTTGTTGCGGACCACGCGGTGTAGTCACGGCGGAGTCCGGTAATGTCCTGTGGCGAGGAACAGGAGCAACATGAGCGAGGACGCCTTTGGGGAACCGGCACCGCCGTACACCCCCCAGACATATGCAGCTGCGCCTGAGCCGTACTCGGCCCAACCTGGGTCCACACCCGGTTCTGTCCCTGGCCCTGGCCCCTCGGCTGCCGGCCCCTGGCCTGTACCCCCTGTGGAGTCGGGCTCCTCACACGCGACTTCGGTGCGCCGACGCAAGCGGTGGCTGTGGTGGGCGGCAGGCTCCCTGGTCGCCACATCCTTGGTTGGCCTGTGCGCGTACTTGGCCGTGGTTTCGCATCAGTGGAGCACGCGAGTGGACGATCTCACTGCCGTTTCTCACGAACTCGGCACCGAGGTATCTGAACAGACGGCCGCGCGCAAAGCGGCCCAGGCAGAGGCAACCGCGCTGCAAGTGCAACTCGACACCGCCAAGGCACGAATCACCACACTCGCCGACGAAGAGGCAAACGCGACCGATCGGGAGTCAGTGTGGATCGACCTGGTCGATGCAGTGATCAGTTGCGCCGACGAACGTCAAGTGGTGATCGATGCGTACATCAACTCTCGAAGATTTCAAGGAATCAGCAATGCCGGGTACGCGGCCGAAATCACCGAGTATTGCGAGGGCTTGAAGAGTGACTACGCAGACTACAAGGCGGAGATCGGCAAATGAGGGTCGCGGATCCTCTTCGCGTAGCCCTTGTGGTTGTCGCCGTGACGGCCTGCGGTGTCATCCCTGTGCCTCCTGGCCCACTCGAGACTGACTTCGTCCCCGAGGCCACCGAGGTCGCGGTCACTGAAGTCCCCACATCGGACGGCTTCTCCCTCCAGCAACAACTCGCAGTCCGCATTCGCGTCGAGACGTGTGACGGCTGGGGCACCGGATCCGGTTGGATCCTGAGTTCAAACGAGGTTGTGACCAACAGACACGTTGCCGAGGGCGCCACGCACATCGAGGTGACTACCTACGACGGCCGCGACTACGTGGTGAACTCCTCGGTGATCGCATTGACCCCTGATCTAGCTCTACTCACTCTGGACGACGTGTTTACCGAGTCCGCAACCATTGCCCAGGTTGACCCCAAGAGCGGCGCTCCTCTCACGATTGTGGGATATCCCTTGGGTTCGGCGCTCACCGTGGAGAAGGGCCGCTACCTCAACAATGAGTCCGACGAACTAGGCGCGTCCGGTGAAGACGTGTGGCTTATCGACGCGCACATCGAACAAGGCAGTTCGGGCTCCCCTGTGTATGACGAGGACGGACGCGTCGTGGCGATTGTCTACGCCGGAGACAGCGCGTGGGATGCTCTTGCATGGCCCACGTCGTGGCTTCAATCACTTTTGGACGACCCCAGCGGTTGGACAGCCAACACCGCTACCTGTTAGGCCGTCGCAAGCCTCAACTCGAGACTATCGACGCGTTCGGCGATCACGGACGATGCCGCAAGCGCCTCATGAACGTCACGCACCACATCGTCTAGCGTGGCGCGGTCAAGCCCAGGCTCAAGGGAAAGTACGACCGCTACCTCTGCCCCACGGCCTGGCAACGCGTCCACGGCGCGCACAGCGCCCACCGTGGGGATCGCGTCCGCAATCGCCTCCTTGACGTCATCGACCACAACGCCGTCAACCACCGCGGGCCTCCACGGCTCACCACTACCAAGCGCCCATACCGCCGGGCGAGGGATGAGTACAGTCTCGAGCCCTGGGTTCAGGATGAGCACGCTCCAGCCCTCTGCGGTCGCGGCGAGCGCGGCTCGCGGTCCCTCCGCAGGAATGGGCCTCGCTTGGGCATTCCACGCGCGCATGGCGTGCACGTCGGTGAAGATCGGCAGCGCCATCCGTCCGTCAGGGGCCTGCAGCGCCACCACACCCGTGGAGGCCACGTGGTCTTGTTCGATGCCGTGCTTGCCGACGATGCGCTCCTCGCCGTCGGCGACGACGGGAACCAAAATTCGTGCGTAGGCAAGCGCATCTACCACCGCCGCGAGCGGGGCCTTGCCGCGAGAAAAGCGAATGAGCGACTGGGCGAGCCGAGCGTCGGCGCTGCCGTCATCATCGGCAAATACCGATGAGGGGATCTCCTTCAGGGGATCGCCGGCGGCCCATTCCTCGTGCTCAGTCATGGAGCTAGCCTAACCAGTGCGTGTGACGTGCAACGGGTCAGCTGTGTCACGGGACGCCCGGACCGGGCAGCCTCCGGTGCGTGGCTTCCGTCCCCAGCTACCGCGCTACGGGCGGCCCGCGACGTCGAGCGCCTCAGGAAGGGTGAAGTTGCCGTTGTAGAGCGCCTTACCCACGATCGCTCCCTCGACTCCAAGCGGCGTCAGGCTACGGATTGCCTCGATGTCTGCAAGCGAACTCACGCCGCCAGACGCCACAACGGGCGCCTTGGTGGCCGCACACATCTGGGCGAGCAACTCGAGGTTTGGCCCATTGAGCATGCCGTCCTTGTTGACGTCGGTGATCACGTAGCGCGAGCAGCCGGCCGCATCGAGGCGCGCGAGCACCTCCCACAGGTCGCCGCCGTCCTTTGTCCAGCCTCGCGCCGCTAGGGTGGTGCCGCGCACGTCCAGGCCCACCGCCACGCGGTCTCCGTAGCGATCAATCGCCGATGCGGTCCACTCGGGGTTCTCCAGGGCTGCGGTTCCGAGGTTGACGCGCGCGCATCCTGTTGCCATGGCGCGCTCGAGGCTCTCGTCGTCGCGGATTCCGCCCGACATCTCGACCTTGACGTCCACGGCCTTGACCACTCGTGCCAGAAGCTCCGCGTTGGACCCACGCCCAAATGCCGCGTCCAGGTCAACCAAGTGAACCCATTCGGCTCCACCCTTGACCCAGTCCAGCGCCGCGCTCAGAGGGTCGCCATAGCCGGTCTCCGTGCCCGCGGCTCCCTGGGTAAGGCGTACAGCTTGACCGTCAGCGACGTCGACGGCGGGGAGGAGCTCGAGGCGGGGCAGGTCAGTCATGTCTCTCCTTGGGCGGGGCGATACAGCGCCAGGCGTGGCGGCATCGGGCGGATCTAAGGTTACCCGTGTGGATCCGGGCACGGCGCACCAGCTCCCGCGCCTACGAGAGGGTCTTGAGCCAGTTCCTGAGGAGCATGAGCCCAGCATCGCCCGACTTCTCCGGGTGGAACTGCGTGGCACACAGCGGTCCGTTCTCGACCGCGGCCACGAAGCGATCGGCCCGATCGCCATTCCCCGCCTCCGACCAAGTCACGAGCGGCCTCTTGAACCTGCCGGTGTCCTCATTTTCGAGGGGAAACTCGCGAGCCCCGTACGAGTGAACAAAATAGAAGCGCTCGTCCTCGACGCCCTTAAAGAGCGCGGTCTCCGCTGCCGGCGTCACTGTGGCCCACCCCATGTTGGGGACCACCGGCGCCTGCAGCAACTCGATTGTCCCCGGCCATTCATTGAGCCCAGCGGCCTCAACACCGTGCTCGACCCCGCGCTCAAACATGATCTGCATCCCCACGCAGATTCCAAGCACGGGCCTGCCCCCCGCGAGGCGTCTCCCAACAATCTGGTCGCCTCGCACCGCGCGCAAGCCGTCCATGCACGCGGCGAACGCGCCGACCCCAGGGACCACCAGGCCGTCGGCATTCTCGGCGGTGGCGCGGTCTGCCGTGAGAGTGACATCGGCACCTACGTGCTCGAGTGCGCGCACAGCAGAGCGGACGTTGCCAAAGCCGTAGTCGAACACTGTGACGGTGGGCATGCGGGGATCCTAAACGCGCTGGCGCTTGGCCAGCTTGGCCGACGCCCTGAGCAATTTGAACGCGGCGAACCGGCTCATGTGTGCGTCGAACACCTTGTCTGGGTGGGTGGCTGCGACATCGTCAATCGTTTGGGCGCCGGACATGATGGTGCTCACTACCCCAGGTGCCTCATTGAGGATGAGCCCCGGAGCCTGAGTGTCACCACGTTCGCCCGCGAAATATCGCCACGCGGTGATCTGGCCGTCGCGCCTGACGAGCGCAACCAGCGGCTGCTCCTTGGCAAAGTTGGAGATGACCGCAGCGGCAGCGTGGAGCGCCCTGTCGGAGGTATCGTCAAGCACCGCGAGGGTGCCCGCTGAGTTCTCAAGTACCCGCCCCTTGAGACCGTTGACCCCAAACAAAGCAGCCAACACCTTGCCGTTGGGGATAGGGGTCAGGAGCGCTGCGGTGGCAGCTGACGTCGAGTCAAAGTCATCGCTCACGGCTTCTCCACCTCTACAGTGCGCCCTTGGTGGACGGAATACCCTTGACTCTCGCATCGGTCGCCACAGCGGCCCGTAGCGCCCGTGCCAAGGCCTTGAACTGGGCCTCCACAATGTGGTGCGGATCGCGGCCAGCAAGAACACGCATGTGCACACAGATTCCGGCGTGGTGAGCAATCGATTCGAGCGAATGCGCGGTCAAAGAACCGGCGAAGTTGCCGCCGATGAGATGGGTTGCCTGGCCTGCCGGCTCCCCAGTGTGGACAAAATAGGGACGGCCAGAAACATCGACGACGCACTGGGCGAGTGCCTCGTCGAGCGGGACCATGGCGTCACCAAAGCGAGAAATGCCAGCCTTGTCGCCGAGCGCTTGCTTGAGGGCCTCGCCGATGCAGATCGCGACATCTTCGACGGTGTGGTGGCTGTCGATGTGCACATCGCCAGTGGCCCTGACCGTGAGATCCATGAGCGAGTGCTTGCCAAGTGCCGTGAGCATGTGGTCGTAGAAAGGCACCCCTGTGTTGATGTCGGTCACTCCCGAGCCATCGAGGTCGAGCTCAACCAGGACGCTTGACTCGCTCGTTGAACGTTCGACACGGCCGGTACGGACGCTGCTCATGATGTGACCTCCAGCAGAGCGTTACGGAACAAGGACATTTCTTTGGCTGTGCCGATCGTGACGCGCAGCCAGCCGTCGGGCCCAGTGACGCGAATAAGAACTCCCCTGTCGAGAAGGCCCTGGAACACCGCGCCCCGATCCTTGAGCGGACCAAAGTAGGCGAAATTCGCGTCAGTTTCGGGAACGGTATACCCCTGGGCACGTAGCCAGTCGACGGTATCGTCGCGCTCCGCGCGAATCTCATCGACCTGCGCCTGAAGCTCTACGTGGTGTGCCAAGGCCGCGCGTGCTGCGGCTTGCGTGATAGCACTCAGGTGGTAGGGCAAGCGCACGATGGTGAGCGCGTCGACCACGTCCCTACTGGCCGCGAGATAGCCCAAACGGCCTCCTGCCAAGCCAAATGCCTTCGACATCGTGCGAGTCACGACCAGGTGCGGCGTCTCGGGCAGAAGCGAGGCTGCGCTTGGCACTCCCCTGCGCCTGAACTCGGCGTATGCCTCGTCGACCACGAGCACGCTGCCGCCAGGAACCTTGGCGCACGCTGCAGTGAGCGCCTTGATGTCATCCAAAGAGAGCGCGGTACCGCTGGGGTTGTTAGGACTCGCGACGATCACCAAGGTGGGCTTGCGCTCGGCGATCGAGTCCGCGGCCGTATCGATGTCCAGCCGGAAGTCTTCCAGGCGCGGCAAACTGACGTAGTCAGTGAGTGAGTCCCGCGCGTATTCGGGGTACATCGAATACGTGGGCGAAAACGTCATGGTGGTGCGGCCCGGCCCACCAAAGGCTTGGTGGAGGTGCAACATGACCTCGTTGGACCCGTTTCCCGCCCAGATGTTGTGCGGTTCGAGAAAGTCGACGCCGCTTTCGGCAGCCAAGTAGTTCGCCAGATCGGTGCGCAAGTCCATGAAGTCACGGTCTGGGTACCTATTGAGGCCCTTCGCGGCTTCGTGAACTGCGGCGGCGATGGCGTCCACCACCGTGGGAGGTGGCGAATAGGGGTTCTCGTTGACGTTCAGCCGGGCGGCTACCTCCTCTTGAGGTGCACCGTACGGCGACAGTCCCTGGAGTTCTGGGCGCAGCGGCAAGGTCATGGGCGAGAGTCTACTGGCGTGTTCAGGGCCGATGCTCAGTCGCTCGTGGCGCGCAAGCGCGCAGCAATCGCTTCGCCGTGTGCGGGGAGGTCTTCAGCATTGGCGAGCGCTATCACCTTCTCGCCGACGGCGGCCAGCGCGGCTTCGTCGTACTCGATCACGGAGACAGCTCGCAAGAAGCTCGTCACGCCAAGGCCGCTCGCGAATCGCGAGGTTCCTCCCGTGGGCAAGACGTGGTTGGACCCCGCGAGATAGTCGCCCAGCGGGACGGGGCTGTGCGGGCCCACAAAGATCGCTCCGGCGTTGCGGATGCGACCCGCGACTGTCGCCGCGTCCCGAGTGTGGATCTCGAGGTGCTCGGCGCCGTAAGCGTCCGCCACCCTGATGGACTGGTCCAGACCATCGGTGAGGATGATGGCGCTCTGGGGCCCAGTCAAAGCCTCTGTGGCGCGCGCCTGATGCTTCGTCGCGCCAACGACATCCGCGAGGCACCCATCCACCGCCGCTGCGAGCTCGACGCTATCCGTGATGAGGACGGAGCCCGCCATGGGGTCATGTTCGGCCTGGCTCAAAAGGTCATACGCGACCAAGAGAGGGTTGGCCTCGTGATCCGCGATGATGGCGATCTCGGTGGGGCCCGCCTCGGAGTCAATCCCCACGGTGCCGTTCACAGCGCGCTTGGCGGCAGCGACGTAGACGTTGCCAGGCCCCGTAATGACGTCGACCGGTTCACACAGCGTGCCGCCCGCCGTCGCGGACGCTCCATAAGCGAGCATGGCAATTGCCTGCGCTCCACCCACGGCGTAGACCTCTGTCACACCAAGGAGTGCGCATGCGGCAAGGATGGTGGGGTGAGGGGCTCCGCCAAACGCCTCTTGGGGCGGCGACGTCACTGCGATCTCGGTGACACCGGCAGCCTGCGCGGCGACCACGTTCATGACCACGGAACTGGGATAGACCGCCAGCCCCCCGGGCACGTAGAGGCCCACGCGCGCCACGGGTACCCAGCGCTGGCTCACGCGCGCACCCTCGGCCAGTTCGACACTCACGGCAGGCGGCACAGTGGCCTCATGGAAGGTGCGCACCCGCGAGATGGCCTCTTCGAGTCCCGCTCGTACCGCCGGATCCAGCGTAGTGATCGCACTCTCGATGTCTTCGCAAGCGACGCGCAGGCTCGCGGGAGATCCGTGGTCGAAACGGTCCCCGTAGTCGCGAAGCGCTGCCTCTCCCCGCGAGCGCACATCAGCCAAAATCGGCCGTACGGTCTCAAGCGCCGCATCAATGTCTATTTCTGCGCGCGGCACCACCGCCAGCAGCTCCTTGGTGGACAGTTGCTGGTCTCGTAGATCGATGCGCCTCAACACGCCTGCAACCCTACCGGCGCGGCAGGATGATGGGTTGACGGCCCCTTCTCCCCCGTCCGGGGATCCAACGCCTCCCTCGTAAGAGCGACGGGACGTTAGCCATGGCTACCTACGGTCCCGTAGGTTACTCTTCGTTGAACAAAGGGAGAGGCGCCATGGCGACCAGCATCGAACCTTCATCACCGGCCGCCGCTGTCGCGGGGCAACGCCTTCCGAGCATCATTCAGGGCGGTATGGGTGCGGCCGTATCCTCGTGGCGCCTTGCCTCTCAGGTCGCGCAAGCCGGTCAACTTGGCGTCGTATCAGGGACGGGCCTCGACACAGTGCTCGCGCGCCGACTCCAAGACGGAGACCAAGGCGGGCACATGCGTCGCGCGCTCGCCGCCTTCCCTGTTCCTGAGGTAGCCGCTCGCGCCATCGACAAATTCTTCTTGCCAGAAGGCCGCGAGGCGGATGAGCCGTACGTCCTTCTCCCCCGGCTCGCAGTGGAACAGACCCGACACTCCCAAGAGATGGCTGTCCTAGGCAACTTTGTCGAGGTGTGGCTCGCCAAGGAGGGCCACCACGGCACCGTGGGAGTCAATTACCTCGAAAAGATCCAGATGGCGACGCCTGCGGCCGCGTACGGCGCCCTCTTGGCAGGCGTCGACTACGTGCTCATGGGCGCTGGTCTTCCACGCGAGATCCCCCACCTTTTGGACCAACTCTCCCAACACACCGCCGTGAAATTTCCTGTGGACGTCGCTGGTGCTGAACCGGGCAGCTATTCAGTGTCGCTCGACCCACATGACCTTCTTGGGGTCGAGCTGCCCCCACTCAAGCGTCCGCGCTTTCTCGCTATCGTTTCAGCGCACATCCTCGCCGAATACTTGGCTCGCGACGAGGCGATCCGTCCAGACGGCTTCGTGGTTGAGGGCCCCCAAGCGGGAGGCCACAACGCACCGCCACGCGGCAAGCTCGTGGTTGACGAGTCCGGGGAGCCGCAGTTTGGCCCCCGCGACTACGCCGATCTGGCGAAGGTTGCAGCGATCGGGCTGCCTTTCTGGTTGGCGGGCACGTACGGCACTCCTGAGGGCCTCGTCGCCGCGCAGGCGACCGGAGCCGCCGGGGTCCAAGTGGGAACGCTCTTTGCATTAAGCAGCGACGCAGGATTTGAGCCGGAGATTAGGAAGAATCTCGTGTCTCGTGTCGCCGACGGCACGCTCGAGGTGTCGACCAACCTGCGCGCATCACCCACTGGATTCCCCTTCAAGGTAGCCCCCCTGGACGGATCGATGTCGGACCCCGCCGAGGTCGAAGCCCGCCCGCGCTTGTGCGATCTGGGATTCCTGGCGGTGCCCTTTGTGCACAGCAATGGCACCGTTGGCCACCGTTGCCCCTCTGAGCCGCAAACGCCATTCGCCCGTAAAGGTGGAAAGGCGGACGACACCGAGGGCAGGCTGTGTCTGTGCAACTCCCTGATGGCAAACGTTGGGCTGGGCCAAACGCGCTCCACCGGCTATGTCGAGAAGCCCCTCATCACTCTTGGTGCCGATCTCGATGGACCCAAACGCCTTGCAGCTCTTCACCCTGACGGCTGGACCGCACGCGAGGCGCTCGACTGGTTGCTGACTGGTAGCGAAGCCTAAAGCGTCAGGCAGTTGGGGCCTAGGGCGGCCTTCAGGTCTCCGTAGAGCGCCGATGTCTTGGCCACCCTGAACTCGTTACCTAGTCGCATCGTGAGCGCCTTCTCCCCGCCTGTCAGCACCATACGCACCTCAACCGGCCCGGGGTGAGACCGCAGGATCGCCTTGACCTCATCGACCAATGGGGGCGTCACGCGCGCGGCAGGGACCGTAATCGCCACGGGGGTGTTGTCTTGAGCCGTGATGTTGGGCATGCGTAACTCGACCGCTGAAAACTGCATGCCGCCGTCGCTACGCTCCCGGGAACGGACCTTGATGGTCACAACGGCGTCGTCCACCAAATCACGAGCATATGTGTCATAGGTCTTGGCGAAGAACGAGACCTCGACCTCCCCCGTCATGTCTTCGAGCACCACGAGCGCATAAGCGTTGCCAGAGCGGGCGATGCGCCTATCCACTCTGGTGATGAGCCCCGCGAACGTGATCTGCTCACCATCACTCACCGCGCCGCTCGACGTGGCAAACAGAATCTGATGGCTCGCCTCTGAGCGCAACACATGGTCGAGCCCCGACAGCGGGTGGTCCGAAACATAGAGGCCGAGCATTTCCCTCTCGAGGTTGAGCAGCGTCTTCTTGTCCCACTCGGGGATATTGGGAACCTCGACGCGCACGCCGCCGCCAAGCTCCTTGTCGTCGCCAAAGAGGTCGAACTGACCGGTTGCCTCTTGGCGCTTGACCCCCACCACCGAGTCAACAGCTTGTTCGTGGATGACCGACAGGGACCGCCTTGTGTGTCCCAACGAGTCAAAGGCTCCCGACTTCACCAAGGAGTCGATCGTGCGCTTATTGCACACCGATGCCGATACCTTGTCGAGAAAGTCGGGGAATGACACATAGCGGCCCTTGGCCTCGCGCGCCTTCATCATCTCCGCGACGACTCCCTCGCCAACGTTGCGAACGGCCGTCAAACCAAAGCGAATGTCGTCGCCAACCGCCGAGAAGTAGGCCTTGGAATCGTTGACGTCGGGCGGCAAGACCGTAATGCCCATGCGCCTGCATTCGGCCAGGTAGATGGCCATCTTGTCTTTGTCGGTGCCCACCGAGGTAAGCAAAGCTGCCATGAACTCGACGGGGTAATGGGCCTTGAGATAGGCCGTCCAGAAGGACAACACTCCATAGGCGGCCGTGTGAGCCTTGTTAAACGCGTAGTCGGCAAACGGAACGAGGGTGTCCCACAGCTTATTGATCGCAGCATCGGAGAAGCCGTTGGCGCGCATGCCCGCGCTGAAGGGCTCGAACTCCTTGTCGAGAATTTCCTTCTTCTTCTTGCCCATCGCGCGCCGGAGCAAATCGGCGGCGCCCAGCGTATAGCCGGCCACAATCTGCGCAATGCGCTGCACTTGCTCTTGATAGACGATGAGCCCATAGGTGACGTCAAGCACCTCGCGCAGCGGCTCTTCCAGCTCGGGGTGGATGTAGTCCACCTTCTGGCGGCCGTTCTTACGCTCGGCGTAGTTGGTGTGGGAGTTTGCCCCCATGGGGCCCGGCCGATAAAGCGCCAAGACGGCGGAGATGTCCTCGAATGAGTCGGGACGAAGTTGACGCAGTAGTTGACGCATCGCCACGCCGTCGAGCTGGAACACTCCCAGCGTGTCGCCTCGGCCAAGGAGGTCGAACGCGTCTTGATCCTCGAGCGCAAGGTCCTCGAGAACCAAGGGGTCCTTGCCGTTAGCCACGATGTTGTCGAGGGCATCGTCCAAGATCGTGAGGTTGCGCAGGCCCAAGAAGTCCATCTTGACCAGGCCGAGTGCCTCACACGTGGGGTAGTCGAACTGCGTGATGATCACGCCGTCTTGCTCGCGCCTCATGATGGGGATGATGTCGATGAGCGGCTCGCTCGACATGATCACTCCCGCGGCGTGCACACCCCACTGGCGCTTGAGCCCCTCAAGCCCAAGGGCCATGTCGGCCACCTCGCGCGCCTCAGGGTCGGCCGTGACGAGCGCACGGAAGTCGCCGCCCTCGTTGTAACGGTCGTGCTTCTCGTCGAAGACGGCAGCAAGCGGGAGGTCACGCCCTTGCTGGGGCTCCGGGTAGGCCTTGGTCAACTGCTCGCCAAGCGCGTACGGCTTGCCGAGCACGCGGGCCGAATCCTTGAGCGCCTGCTTGGCCTTGATCGTCCCGTACGTGACGATTTGGGCGACCTTGTCCTCGCCATACTTGTCAGTCACGTAGCGGATGACCTCGCCCCGACGACGCTCGTCAAAGTCGATATCGAAGTCGGGCTTGGATTCGCGCTCGGGGTTGAGGAAGCGCTCGAAGTACAGCTGGTGGACGATCGGGTCCAGGTCCGTGATGCCCATCGCGTAGGCGGCCATCGAGCCCGCGCCGGAGCCGCGGCCTGGCCCCACCCTGATCTTGTTGTCCTTGGACCACTTCACAAAGTCGGCAACTACCAGGAAGTACCCTGGATAGCCCTTGTTGGCGATGACCTCGATCTCGAAGTTCGCACGGTCCTGGACATTGCCAGGGATGTCCTCGCCGAATCGCGCGTGCAGCCCGCGCTGCACCTCCTTCACAAACCAGGAGTGCTCGTCCTCGCCAGGAGGGCACTCATACCTGGGCATGAAGTCGGCCTTGGTGTTGAACGCGACCTCGCACTGTTCGGCGATGGCGACCGTGTTGGTGAGCGCCTCGGGGTAGTCGCCCCACAGCGCCCACATCTCCTCGGCCGTCTTGACGTAATAGCCGTCGCCGCTGAAAGCGAAGCGCTTGCCGCCTTGGTCATACGTGGGCTCGCTGAGCGTCGAGCCCGACTGGATGCACAGGAGCGCCTCGTGGGTGTGCGAGTCGTCCTTGGCGGCGTAGTGCAGGTCGTTCGTGGCCACAAGCGGCGCGCCAAGGTCCTTGGAGATGCGCAGCAGATCCTCGAAGACGCGCTTCTCGATATCGAGGTCGTGGTCCATCAACTCGACGTAGTACGAGTCCTTGCCAAAGATCTCCTGGAACTCACCCGCAGCCTTGAGCGCGGCGTCGTACTGGCCAAGGCGCAGCCTGGTCTGCACCTCGCCCGACGGGCAGCCCGTGGTCGCGATGATTCCCTTGGAGTATCGCTGCAACAGGTCGCGGTCCATACGGGCCTTGTAGAAGTGGCCCTCGAGGCTGCCGTACGACGCGAGCCTGAAAAGGTTGTGCATTCCCGCCGTATCGCGCGCCCACATGGTCGCGTGTGTATACGCGCCTCCGGCGCTGACGTCGTCACCTGCCTGGCCCTGCTGGCCCCACTTGACGCGAGAGCGGTCGGATCTGGCCGTGCCCGGCGTCAGGTACGCCTCAAGGCCGATGATGGGCTTAACCCCCGCCTTCGTGGCCTGGGACCAGAACTCATACGCGCCAAAGAGGTAGCCGTGGTCGGTGGTGGCCATGGCGGTTTGGCCCAGCTCGTTCGCGCGCTTCATGAGGTCGCCGATGCGGGCCGCGCCGTCGAGCATCGAATACTCCGTGTGCACGTGGAGGTGAACGAAATCGCGCGACGGCATGATGACGATTCTAGGCGTGGCGCCTGACGCGGGGATCGCCGACGCGCGCCCCAGGGGGAGTCTCATCGGCGCGCCGTGCGAACCCGTCCCGGCGCGCCGCCGCGCACCACACACACCGATGAACCCAACGCCCCCTGCTTGGCGGCGACAATGGAGCCATGCCCTCCTCACGTCGTGCCGCACACCCCGCGCGCCAGCGTGGCGAGGCAACCCGAGGCAAAGCCGCTGCCGCACGGGCTCTCGTCGAGGTCCCCACCATCGCCTTCCCCGAAGACCTCCCGGTGTCGGCAAGGCGCCAGGACATCGCCGACGCCATCCGCGACCACCAAGTGGTGATCGTCGCCGGAGAGACGGGATCGGGAAAGACCACCCAGATTCCCAAGATCTGCCTTGAGCTCGGTCGCGGCAGGGTCGGGCAAATCGGCCATACTCAGCCGCGACGCATCGCGGCGCGCGCCGTCGCCGAGCGCATCGCGGAGGAGCTCGAGACCACCCTTGGGGATGTGGTCGGATACCAGGTCAGATTCACTCAGAGGTCGTCCGAAAGGACGCTCGTCAAGGTCATGACGGACGGCATTCTGTTGGCCCAAATCCAGCATGACCCCGAGCTTCACGCCTACGACACCCTCATCATTGACGAGGCGCACGAGCGAAGTCTCAACATCGACTTCTTGCTGGGCTACCTCACCAACCTGCTGCCGCGCCGCCCCGACCTCAAGGTCATCATCACGTCGGCCACGATTGATTCTGAGCGCTTCGCTAGGCACTTTGCGCCTGTCGCAGACATGCCCGCCACCGCCCCCGTGGTCGAGGTCACCGGCAGGACGTACCCCGTCGATGTGCGCTACAGGCCACTCGCTGGCGCGACCAAGGGCGAGGAAAAGGACCTCATGACGGGCATCGTCGAGGCGTGTGACGAGCTTATGCGTGAGGGGCAAGGCGACATCCTGGTGTTCCTCTCTGGCGAGCGTGAGATCCGCGATGCCGTCGAGTCGCTTGAGGTTCATCTTGGCGCGCGCGTGCGAGACGCGAGGCATCCGCAGGCCGTCGAGCTGCTTCCTCTCTATTCGCGGCTTTCCGCGGCGGAGCAGCACAGGGTCTTCGCGCCGCACTCCGCCAGGCGCATCGTGCTGGCGACCAACGTCGCCGAAACCTCGCTCACCGTTCCTGGCGTCCATTACGTGGTCGATCCAGGCACTGCGCGCATATCGCGCTATTCCAAGGCCACCAAGGTGCAGCGCCTGCCCATCGAGCCCATCTCCCAAGCCAGCGCGCGCCAACGTGCGGGCCGCGCGGGCCGGCTCGCGGATGGCATCGCGATCAGGCTCTACACCCAAGACGACTTTGAGGGCCGCCCCGCCTTCACCGAACCCGAGATCCTGCGCACGTCACTCGCGTCGGTCTTGCTCCACATGATCAGCGTGGGTGTGGTCTCCTCGCCGGACGATGTCGCGTCCTTCCCCTTCGTGGAGTCGCCAGACACCCGATCGATTCGAGACGGGCTGCAGCTGCTGACCGACCTCGGCGCGGTGACAACTGCGCGTGGAGGCAAGACCAGGTTGACCGACGTGGGGCGTGCTCTCGCGCGGCTACCGCTCGACCCGCGGCAGGCCCGCATGATCGTCGAGGGCGCCAAGCATTCGGTCGCGTATGAGTGCGCGATCATCGCCGCGGCGTTGTCTATCCAGGACCCGCGCGAGCGCCCGTCAGAGAAGCGCGCGGAGGCCGATCTCCAGCATCGGCGCTTCTCCACGCCCAAGTCCGACCTGCTCGCCTACCTGAATCTGTGGGCGTACCTGCGCGAGCAGCAGCGACTCCTGTCCGGCAGCGCGTTCAGGCGCCTGTGTCGGTCCGAATACCTCAACTATCTGCGGGTGCGCGAGTGGCAAGACCTTGTGCAACAACTTCGCGACAGCGCCAAGCCGCTTGGCATCGTCATCAGGCCTCGCCACGAAAAGGGCGCGCACCAACCAAGCACCGACATCCCCACGCCACCCGCCCTCACCGAGGACGCCTCGCCCAAGAACGCCGCATCGTTCACTCAATCCTGGGACGAGGATGCCATCCATCGTTCCGTCCTGGCCGGGCTGCTGACGCAGATAGGCATCCAAGACATCACTCCTCCTAAGGCGTCGAGCTTTGCGCACCTCAAGGGCGACGCGAGGGCCGCGGCCGTGCGGAAGGCAGCGAAACGCTCCCCCAACGAGTTCATGGGGGCACGCGGGGCCCGCTTCGCGATCCAGCCAAGCTCGCCGCTCGCCAAGAAACCACCCACATTCGTGATGGCTGCCGAGCTAGTCGAGACCAACAGGCTGTGGGCCAGGGACGTGGCCCAGATCGACCCCGCGTGGGCCGAGGAACTCGCGGGCGACCTCGCCAAACGCTCCTACTCCGAACCTCACTGGTCGACCCGCCAGGGCGCGGCGATGGCGCACGAACGCGTAACGCTCTACGGTGTGCCGCTTGTCTCCGACAGGGCCGTGTTGTGGGGCAAGGTCAACCCCTTCGAGGCTCGCGAGCTCTTCATCAGGAACGCCCTCATCGAGGGCGAGTGGACCACCCATCACGCGTTCTATGCGGAAAACAGGCGTCTCCTAGAAGAGGCCACCGAGATCGAGGCACGCTCGCGTACCAGGGGCCTGGTCGCCGACGATGAGGCGCTGTTCGAGTTCTATGACGACAGGATCCCCGACGAGGTGGTGTCCGCGAGGCACTTCGACTCCTGGTGGAAGGCCGCTCGCCGTGCCACTCCGGAGCTGCTGACGTTCACTCAGGACCTCTTGCTCCCAGAGGCGCCCTCGTTCGAACATGGCGACTTTCCCGATGCGTGGCCGCACGGCGACCTCACGTTGCCAATCAGCTATCAGTTCGCGCCTGGGGCGGGCGCGGACGGCGTCACCGTCGAGGTGCCGCTCGCGGTGCTCCCTCGCATCACAGATGAGGGATTCGACTGGCTCGTGCCCGGCCTGCTCGCGGAGCTCACGACGGCTACCATCAGGGCCCTTCCAAAGCCCGTGCGTCGGCTCTTGGTCCCCGCGCCAGACGTCGCGAGGGACATCGTGGCGTGGATCGCGGAGCATTGCCTCCCATGGGACGACATCGTGCGCCCAGGTCCGCGGGCCCAGACCTACAGGGACGCATTCACCGAGGCGACGCGTGCCTTGAGATCGGTGGACATTCCCGCCGATGCCTGGGCCGAGGTCGACAATCGCCTTCCCGTACACCTGCGCATCACCTTCAGGGTTACCGAGGCCAGGGATGGACATGACGACGTCCTCGGGGAGTCTCGAGAGCTCGCTTTGCTGCAGCGGGGCCTGGCCGAGCGTGCCGCGCGCGCCGTGCGCACCGCCATTGCGGCCTCCCCCACGGGCACCTCTTCGCAACCTCGTTCGGAACGCGCGCGCCCTGGAACGGTCAAAGCGGCCTCACACGCTGCGCAGCCAAGCGGTGCGGGACGGTCAGGCGCTGGAGGAATCACCGAACGCCCCGCGCTCACCTCGTGGCCCGAAGGATTGCAGGGAGGCCTGCTACCGCTCTCCGTCGAGACGGGCGTGGGCGGCGGAGTCATCGCGCGCGGCTACCCCACGATCATTGACGAGCACGGCCCCGCGGGGGCGAGCGCAGCGCTCAGGGTGCTTGCCGACGAGTCCCTCGCGGCCTCGCTCCACGCCGCAGGCATTCGCAGGTTGCTGCTCACCGAGTGCTCCCTCCCCGTGAAGCGGATCACCACGAGGTGGAAGGGCGCCGATGCCCTCACGCTTGCGTCGTCTCACTACCGCAGCACCGAGGCCCTCGTCGAGGATCTCCAACTCGCTGCGGTGACCGCGCTGACGACTCCGGGCGCCTCCCTTGACGCCGGACGCCCCGATGCGGGCGCCATCCGAGACGGGGACGCCTACGCCGCTGCCGTGGCCCATGTCAGGGAATACCTCGAGGACGACGTGTACGTGATCGTGACTCGCGTGGTCGCCACCCTCGATGCCGCGAGGGAACTCGATGCCAAGGTCAGGGCAACCACCAGCCTTGCCTTGCTCGCTTCCCTCACCGAGGTCCGCTCGCTCGCCGCTGACCTCGTCGGAGACGGCTTTATCGCGCGCACGCCTACCAATCGGCTCGCCGATCTGCCGCGGTACCTGCGCGCCGCAACGCATCGCATCGACAAGGCACGGGAGCATCCCGCGAGGGACGCGGAACTCGCGTTGCGCGTGCGCGAGGTGGTCGCAGACGTCGAGCGCGCGCGAGCCTCGCTCGATCTTGATCGGGTCGATCCATCGAAGGCCGCGCAACTCGAACGGGTGCGCTGGATGATCGAGGAGTTCAGGGTCTCGCAGTTCGCCCAACAGCTGGGGACCGACGGGCCCGTGAGCGCCAAGCGCATCCGGTCGGCGCTCGGCTAGCGGGAGGCCGTAACTCCGTAGCGCCCGCCTCTCGTGCAACCTCCCCAGTAAGATGGGCCGGTCTAGAGGCCTTCAAAGGTGACCACTACCTGTGTGAGAGGGAAGCGTGCCGAAGATTGAGCGAGCAACGGTGGCCGAGCACACGGCTGCCCGCCGGGCCGCGCTTCTCGACGCCGCTGTCGCCTTGCTGCACGAGCATCCCGAAGAGATCCCCGGACTCGCGGCGGTGGGCGAGCGCGCAGGCCTGTCCCGTTCGAGCGTCTATCACTACTTCTCTTCACGCGAGGACCTGCTGGCGCAGGTGGTCGAGCACACGTTCCCGCGATGGGAGCGGCGCTTTCAGGCCGCCTACGCTGCCGAGCTCACCCCGGCCGGACGCGTCCGCGCGTTCGTCAGGGAGAACATCGGCCTGATTTCCGACGGCGAGCACGCCCTCGCGCGCACCCTCGCCGCGATCGCGCCCGCCGAACACCTGGGCCGCCACTCGGCCGACTTTCACCAACGCCTGGTCGAGCCGCTCACCGAGGCCCTGGCCGAGATGGGTAGCGCCGACGCCGAGTTCACGGCGCAGCTCGTCAACGCGCTCGTACATTCCGGGGTCCGCCAGGTGGAATCCGGCGCCGACGCCCAGTCGGTAATAGCGGGCATCCTGGAGATTCTGGACCCATACCTCGCCTCCCGCGACGGCGTATGCGCACGTTCAAACGACTGACCCTTTCGTGCTGACCGCAAGACATCGAACTTGCTCCCATTGGGTTATCGACATATAGTCGACAATGTTATCGACGCACAGTCGACAACATTGCTCGCCTCGAACCCCAAAGGATTACCATGTTCCTCGCCCTGCGGTCGCTTCAGTTTCAGCGCGCCCGGTGCGCCCTCATCGGCCTCGTGATCAGCCTGCTCGCATTGCTCACCGTCATGCTCTCTGGATTGTCGAGCGGGCTTGTCAACGACGGTGTCTCCGGCCTCAAACGCGTTCCAGCGACCGCCTTCGCCTTCGCTGCGGAGACGAAAGTGGACAACGCGTTCACGCGCTCCGTGGTCGACGAAGCACAACGCGCCACGTGGGCCTCGCAGCCTGGGATCGCCGATGCCGCACTCATGGGAGTGTCAATCGTGAACACCAAGACGTCGGCCGGCACCGCTTTGGATGTCACGCTGTTCGGTGTCGATCCCGAGTCCTTCCTCACTCCCAAGATCGGTGACGGCACAGCGCTTGGACCCGTCGACGGCATCGTCTTGTCAAGTACGGCGCGCGACGAGGGCGTCGCGCTCGGCGACGTGATCACCTTGGATCGAGTCGATACCGAACTGCGGGTGATCGGATTCACGACGGGACAAGACACCTTTGGCCATGTTGACGTCGGCTACATTCCGCTCACCACGTGGCAATACCTCGCGACTGGGGACTCCGCAGCCGGTGCGCCGACGGCGACAGACATCACACAAGTGACCCATGACACCGCGAGTGCCATCGCCTTGCGCACCACGGAAGGCACACCGTGGGACGCCACGCAAGGAGATGCGAAGGCAGGAACCACCGCACTGTCCCTCACGAAATCGTTCGGCGCCTCGCCTGGCTACACGGCTGAGACCACCACGATTAGCCTCATTCAGGTATTTCTCTATGTGATCGTCGCGCTCGTCATTGGCGCATTCTTCACGGTGTGGACCGTGCAGCGGTCCCACGAGCTTGCGGTCCTGCGGGCGGTGGGCTCCTCTACGGGCTTCTTGCTCAGGGATGGCCTCATCCAGGCCGCCGTACTGCTGGTCTCCTTCACCGGCATCGGCGTCGGTGCAGGACTCTTCCTAGCCGCGCTCATGCCGGACGCGGTGCCCTTCGCCATCGAGGCGTCGCCCGTAGCCGCCGCCAGCACAGTGATGGTCATTCTCGGACTCGCAGGTGCGGCGCTCGCCGTGCTCCGCATCGTGCGCATCGATCCCCTCACGGCCCTCGGAGGACAGCGATGACCATTCACGAAGCAACACTCTCCACATCGGCGGGCATCTCCATGTCGGGCGTCACCCTCGAACTGGGAGACGGTGACCGGACCGTGCGCGCCCTCGACTCAATCGACCTCCACGTGGGCGCTGGCGAGTTCGTGGCGATCGTCGGCCCGTCGGGCGCGGGGAAGTCAAGTCTGCTCGCCATTGCAGGCGCACTCGCTTCCCCAACCTCAGGGTCCGTGAGCGTCCACGGAAGGGACCTAGACTCGCTGTCGCGCAGAGCGAGGGCCCGCTTCCGCTTGCACGAGATCGGCTTTGTATTCCAGAGCGGCAACCTGGTGCCCTCGCTCACTGTGGCGGATCAACTGAGGCTCGTCCGCCGCCTCGCCGGTGGGGGCAACTTTGACCCAACGAGCCATCTTGAGCAGGTCGGCATGGCACACAAGGCCAACCGCAGACCTCACGAACTCTCGGGCGGCGAGCGACAGCGAGTCGGCATCGCGCGAGCCCTAGTGAACTCCCCCTCGTTGCTTCTCATTGACGAGCCGACCTCGGCGCTTGACCGCGAACGAAGTCAGGACATCGTGAGCCTCCTTCGGGAGGAGACACATCTGGCGAACGTCGCGACCGTCATGGTCACCCACGACCACGATGTACTCCACCACTGCGACAGGGTTCTCACGATGGAGGATGGACGGCTCCAGCCAGCGAAGTAGCCCGGCAGCGCCTCCTCAGGGGACTCGTGCTAGCGGGCGACCACGATCTTGAAGGCATCGTGGTGCACGATTCCCTCGTCGAGGTAGCCGTCGCCAAACGTCGTGTAACCAAGCTTCTTGTAAAAACCAAGCGCGTGGTCCTGAGCGCTGAGCTCAACCCTCACGCGCCTGCCCGCACCAAATAGCGCCAGGGCTTGCTGTTCAAGCTCGATCATGAGCGCCTTGCCCGCCCCCGCACGCCTGGCACTCGCCGTCACGGCGAGACGGCCGATGTGCGGGTTGGCTGGGTCCATGGTGCCAAATCCGACGGCGGGGCCATGCCCCGAATCGGAATGGGGGGCCAGGAGTCGCCCGGTGCCTAGCACCGCGCCGTCGTCGCCATAGGCGATGACGTGCACCGTCCGCGGATCGGAATCGATGGCGTCTCGCTCGGACTCTTCGCTCACGCCTTGCTCGCCGACAAAGACCTCAAGACGTACGGCCAGCGCATCGGCAAATTCCTCCGGTGTGGTGACAGCTATCACACGCATTCTTCTAGCCTCTCAGTTTCCCCAAAGCGTGTGCAAGATCATCCGGATACTCGGTGGTCACCCGCACCTCGCCGCGACGCGTGGGATGTTCAAAGGCGAGTTCCTTCGCATGCAGCCACTGCCTTTGCAGCCCTAGGCGCTGCGCCATCACCGGATCGCCGCCGTAGGTGATGTCGCCGGCCAGCGGGTGCTTGATGGCGGCCATGTGGACCCTGATCTGATGGGTGCGACCCGTCTCAAGGTGAACCTCTACGAGCGTGGCACCTGGGAACATCTCGAGGACCTTGTAATGCGTGATCGAATCGCGGCCGCCTTCAACAACGGCAAACTTGTAGTCGGCGGTGGGGTGGCGCCCGATGGGAGCGTCGATGGTGCCTTGGAGTGGCTCAACATGCCCCTGAGCGACGGCGTGGTACACCTTCTCGACGGTGCGTTCCTTAAAGGCGTGCTTCAGAGCCGAATATGCGGGCGACGTCTTGGCGACCACCATGAGCCCAGACGTCCCCACGTCGAGCCTGTGGACGATGCCTTGGCGCTCCGCCGCGCCAACAGGGGCCAGCGTGATTCCCGCAGAGGCAAGAGCGCCCGTCACAGTGGGGCCTTCCCACCCCGGAGAGGGGTGTGCCGCAACGCCTACTGGCTTATCAATGACGATGATGTCTTGGTCTTCATAGACTGAAACGAGGCCGCCAGGGATCGACGGCTCTGGCATTGGAGCCCGCTCATTCGGCAGGTCAACGGCCAGAATGCCATCTGCCAAGAGGTCAGACTTACCCAACGTCGTGCCGTCGAGGCTCACTCCCCCTGCGGCCACGATGTCGGCCGCTTTGGAGCGACTGAGCCCCAGCATGCGCGCGAGCGCGACGTCCGTGCGTTGCCCTACGAGCCCATCGGGAACTGGAAGATAGCGAGTATCGCTCACGAGGAGGCTTCTTCGAGGGCGCCTGCAGGGCCCTCCAACGGAGGCGCGTCCTCTGCAAGAGGGTGAAGCGGTTTGCGGCCCAGCAAGCTCATCACCATGAACGCGATGGCGGAGCCAACGACTGCGATGTCGGCCACATTGCCAACAAACCAATCGTTGTAATTGATCATGTCAACCACGTGCCCGCGACCAAATCCGGGCTCACGAAAGAGCCGATCAAGGAGGTTGCCAACTGCTCCCCCGAGGGCGACCCCAAAGAGCACCACTGACCACCACGTGCGAGCACGCCTTGCGTAATAGACGATGACCACCGTCACCACGACGGCAACAAGGGTAAGGGCCAACGTGAAGTTCTCTCCGAACGAGAATGCCGCCCCGGGGTTGAACACCAATTGGAGGCCAAGGACGCCGTCAATCAGAGAGCGCTTCTGCCCAAGAACGAGCGAATCAAGTGCCCATTGCTTGGTGAAAACATCGAGCGCAATGACGAGAACCGCGGCCAGCCACACGGCCGGCCGCACGGTCAACGGCGCTCCTCGCGCTGCTTACAGGTGACGCAATGCGTCGCGCGCGGGAAGGCCTGGAGTCGCGCCTTGCCAATTCCCTGGGCACACGACGCGCACGTGCCGAACGTGTGGTGCTGGATACGCCGCAGCGCGTCAACGGACTCTTCGAGCATCTCGCGGGTGTTGTTGACGATCGACATCTCTTGCTCGCGCTCGAGGGCGGTCGATCCAGCGTCCGCCTGGTCGTCTCCCGAACCCTCTGAGGTGTGGAGAAGATCGTCGAGATCGCTCTCGTTCACGCTGAATTCGATGACCAAACGCTCGACATCTGCATTGAGAGTCGTCACGATGTCGCGCAACTCGCCGATCTTCCACGGCTCGTCGCCGTCGCGTACGCCAACGGCTTTGGCGTCGGCCGCTTTCAAGGCGGCGGGGTCCACCGTAACGATGGGTACGTCTGTGCTCATGACGAGGTCCTCACTTGGGTCAAGGAGTGAGAGTAGCCGCACTCTCGGGGAAAGGCAACGCGCCACGCTCAGACCGTTGTCTTCACCGTGGCGCGCTACCGTCAAACCTTTAGAAGTTCCAGCGAGGCGTTTCCTCGTCACCCTTCGGTTCCTCGATGCCAGCACGCACCTGCGGGTCGACGACCGGTGAGTGTGGCTGCGCGGACGGAGCTACAGGGGAGAATGGATCGGAGTCCGTGAACGGGACCCCAAACGGACTCGCCATCTGCGACGCACCAGGGAACGGCGGAAGCGTCTCGTCCGATGACGTGAACCCGCCTGGTTGGCTCACGTCCGTGTGCCGAGGAGCGGCCTCGGGCTGCGCCACCGGCACAAAAGGCTCAGAGGGCTGCACAGCCCTGAACGCCTCGGGCTGCGCCACAGGCACATACGGCTCAGGCTGTGCTGTGGGCGCAAAGGGCTCGGGCTGCGCCACCGGCACAAAGGGTTCTGACGGCATGACCGGCACAAAGGGCTCGGGCTGCGCGGAGTGGCCGGCGAAATCATCCACGACGCTGTCGTGGCGTCCCCCAGCGGGCTCTTCCGCAAAGGCGCTACCAAACATCGGCGGCATTGTGACTGCCACTGGCGACGCAGCACCAGGCGCAGCCACCTCACCGCGTGCCGAGTTGTGCTCTAGGTCTCCCAGGAGGTTCTCGAGATAGTTCCGCAAGTGACCCCTGTAGTCGCGCTCGAACCTTCTCAGGTCATCGATACGTCGCTCGAGGTCCGCGCGGTCTGTTTCAAGCGACTGCATACGAATGCGTGCGTCTGTCTCCGCTTGCTGGACGATGGCTTCGGCTTTGGCCTTGCCCTCGTCGACGATGCGGTCCCTTTCGGACTCGCCCGCGTGGAGATAGTCGTCGTGAAGCTTCTGTGCCATCGAGAGCATCGTGGTGGCCGAAGGAGGGTTGGGATCTGTGGCCGCAGCAAGGAGATCGGCAGAGGCGGAAGGCGCCCCCATCGCACTACCGGCGACCTGCGTCGGCACTGAAGCCGGTGCGACTGGAACGCCACCTGCTTGATACTGCGCCAGGCGCGTGTGCAGTTCGTCTCGCTCGGCCGTCAAGGCCGAGATAGCGTTCGCAACCTCATCCAGGAAGTCATCGACCTCATCCTGGTCAAAGCCTTCGCGGTACTTCGTTTTCGAGAACGCCTTGTTGAGGACGTCTTCAGCGGTGAGCAACGCCATGCGTCATCCCTCCTCGCGTCGCGGAACGCGCATAGCGCGTGCCTCGTGTGCAGTGTGTTCGTATACCCCTACGTATCGGCAGGGGCTTAAGTTCCTCACGAGCAATGCTCGCTACGCGATCTGCATCTTCAGTACCGTAAGGAACTGCTGAAGAGCCATCACGGCAATAACAACGATAAAGAAGGCTAGGTCGAGCCGGATGGCGCCGATGCTCAAAGGAGGTATGACCCTCCGCAAAGGTTTGATCGCAGGATCGGTCACTGTGAACACTGATTCGACCAGCAACGCGGGCACTCCCAGCGGGCGCCAGTCACGTGCAAAGGAGAACACGAAGGACAAAACGATGCGCGCGATAAGCATGATCCAGAAGATCCACAACGCGAAGAGGGCGAGGTCGATGGCGAAGATCACGAAACTAGCGTAACCGAGGGAGCACGAGTTGCCTCGCGCCGGAGCCCTCTAGCCCCCGAAAAACCCGTCCCTCACTGGCACAGGCTCGGCGTCGACGGCAATTTCAACGTGGGCAGGCGACAGCAGGAATACCGCCGTCGTCACGCGCTCAAGTGATCCGTGGAGCCCGAACGACAGGCCTGCGGAGAAGTCGACTAGTCGCTTGGCGTCGCCTTCGGCCATCTCGGTGAGGTTCATGATGACGGGGACGCCCTGGCGGAATGCCTCGCCGATGAGCCTGGCATCGTTGTAGGTACGGGGCGTGATGGTCTGAATACGACGCAACTCGCCACCCTCGGGGGTGCGGGGACGATGCTGGCGGACGGCATCGGTGCGCGGGCGAGCCTCGCGGTGCTCACGGACCGCTGCGACGTCGTGCAGGTTCGTTACCGGCGCCAACTCCTCGTCGGCGTAGTAGTCGTCGTAATCGTCTCTGTCGGCGACATCGAAGCCGAAGTACTGCATCGCCTTACGCATGGCGCTCATCTTGATGCTCCGCTCTCACACTTGGGTCTTGATTCCACCACGGTAAGCGCGGCACGGCGCGGCGGCCATGATCGACACGCCGAGGCGCTCACCTCGCCATCGGCTCGCTTCCCTACTCCCCCGCCTCGCACACGATCACGCCCGCTTGCCTTCCGGTGACCTGGTCACGGCGATAGGAGAAGAGCGTCGAGTCCTCAAAGGTGCACCCCCCGTGTTCGACGATATGTGTCAGCCCAAGGTGAGCGAGCCTCGTCGCAACAGCGCCGGGGAGGTCGAGAGAGTGGCTTCCCCGCCGTGTCCTCGCGACCGCCGTTGGATGAAGAATCGCTACCGAGGCCTGCATGCTTGCCGACACCTCGTAGCAGCTACCACAAATAGCAGGGCCGATGCTTGCACTCACTCGTTCCAGGTGCAGGCCACCACCTCTGATGTCGACAAGAGCCGCGAAGGCCGCATCCACCACTCCCTTGCTCAACCCCTCACGGCCGATGTGCGCGGCAGCCACCGCACCCGACAGCCCGTCGTGGATCAGTAGTGGCACACAATCCGCGGCGAGGGTCGCGAGACCGACGCCAGCAACCGTGGTCACTAAGACGTCGGCAACGGGAGCCGTACTCCCAGCGAGGTACTCATCTCCGAGCACTGCGACCTGCGCGCCATGCTCCGGCCGCATGAAGACGACCGGCCCTCCTGCTGTGTGCTCAACGATGGACCTGTTGGCCGCCACTGCCATGGGGTCATCCCCCACGTGTTCCGCCAGGTTGAGCGCGTCAAAAGGTGCGGGACTCACCCCGCCGTGCCGATCCGTGAAGAATGCCCTGACAGGTAGCCGGGCGTCCATCTCTACTTCAAGAACTCCGGGACGTCGAGAGCATCGTCGTCGACCCACCGCGGGCGCACCTGAATCGCGTCAGTGTGTGCCTCGGGCTCACGCGCCACGACAGGGACCACATCCTCTTCGATAGGAGCGTCCGTGGGATCGAGAGCGGCCGTCGACGGAGTAGGCACCGCGGCGGGCATCGTGCCAAGCGCGCCTTGGTGCTTGCGAATGGGAGGGGCACCACCGTCGAAGCCAGCGGCGATGACAGTGATGCGGAGTTCGTCGCCAAGCGCATCGTCAATGACAGTTCCAAAGATGATGTTGGCCTCGGGATGAGCAGCCTCTCGCACCAAGCGTGCGGCGATCTCGACTTCCTTGATGCCGAGGTTCGACCCACCCGCAATGCTGAGAAGCACGCCATGAGCGCCCTCGATCGAGGCCTCGAGAAGCGGCGACGAGATAGCGCCCTCGGCTGCCGCGAGGGCCCTATTCTCGCCCCTCGCGCTCGACACGCCCATGAGCGCCGTTCCCGCGCCCTTCATGACCGACTTCACGTCGTTGAAGTCCACGTTGATGAGCCCCGGCGTGGTGATGAGGTCGGTAATGCCTTGCACGCCGCCCTGCAGTACTTGATCGGCCGCTGCGAAAGCGCCCAAGACTGACAAATTTGCGTCGTCAATGTCGAGGAGTCTGTCGTTGGGAATCACGATGAGGGTGTCGACCTCCTCACGGAGCTTTTCGATCCCAGAGTCAGCCTGATCCGCCCGGCGTCGGCCCTCAAAACTGAACGGTCGTGTCACCACACCTACCGTGAGGGCTCCGAGTCCGCGTGCAATGCGAGCCACGACGGGCGCCCCGCCTGTTCCCGTGCCGCCGCCCTCTCCCGCAGTCACGAACACCATGTCGGCGCCCCTGAGCGCCTCCGCGACCTCTTCCTCGTGATCCTCGGCGGCCTTGCGGCCCACCTCTGGGTCGGCACCGGCACCAAGTCCGCGCGTCAATTCCCTGCCGATGTCGAGTTTGACGTCAGCGTCGGACATCAGGAGTGCCTGCGCGTCGGTGTTGATCGCGATGAACTCGGCGCCCTTCAGCCCTACCTCGATCATGCGGTTGACGGCGTTGACTCCGCCGCCGCCGACTCCGACGACCTTGATCGCCGTGATGTAGTTCTGCGGTGCGGCCATGGGGGTTCCCTTCAACATTAACGGTCAACTTGAAGGTTAGAGTTATGTCAAGTTGATCTGAGTAGACGGTACGTGGACCAGCCCAATAACCCGCGGACGTGCGCTCGCGTGTCGCGCGACTTCGCTATTCGCCCGCGCGCGTGATGGGAAGCGTCGGTGCCGAAACGTCGATCACACCACCCACTGGTGCGGACGAGGAAGCGAGCATGGCGGCGAGAACTTGAGCCTTCAACGCCGAATCGTCCGCGCTCCCCCATTCGACACGAGGCCCATCCCGTAAGCCAAATGACACAGTGTCCTCAGTTTGAGCGCCAATACCGCTCACCCTGCCAAGCACATCCGCAGGCAAGTTCCGAATCACCTCAAGCACGGCAGCGAGTACTCGGTCATCCCCCACTGGCACGCTGACGAGCGGCATGTTGGCGGGCGGCTGCTCCACGAGTCCTACTTGAATGGCGTCGGCGTCAAGAAGTGCAAAGCCCTCTGCACTCGCGATCGCGGCCACGGGCTGACGAGGCACAAGCGTCACGCGTAACCCGGACGGCCACACGCGCTCTACCTTCGCGTCAAGCACGCCCGTGATGTCGCGCAACTGGTCAGCCACATGGGGGACGTTGAGCAAGGCGAGCGACTCGCCATCATGAGCCTCGATGACGGCCGCGACCTCCGTCCCGTCAATCTCCGCCGTGAGTCCCAAGAGCTCGACCTTGGACGGATGAAGGGCGAAGAGCGGGGACATGAAGAACGCCCAGAGCGCGCCCGCCACCACCCCAGAGATGGCGGCCCATCGTCCGAAACGCACCCACGCGCGTCTGCGTTCGGTCCGCTTGCGTTCCGCCAAGCGCTCGTTCATTCGCTGTGTCACGGTATCGATGTGCGCACTCTTTGGTCCCACCCGCACCCACGGGGAATCCTGCACGCGAGCCTCACTCTTGGGCGACTCCTGCGCTCTGCGCGGTGGTTCAAGGTCTCGACGCGGGCGGGTCTCAATGTCGCGCCTGGTGCGGGTCTCGATCTCTCGAGATGGCCGAGGACGCGCTGGGGCTTTCGATACTCGCTGGCCCTCGCCTCCCTGAGGCGTGGCCGCTCGACCGCGCCCGCTCGCGCGCCCCTCCTCGGGCGTGCGGGTGCGCGGTTCACTCACGCGTGGCGGCCTCCGCTCAGCCAACGCGCGCCTGCAAGGCCGCGACTATCCAGCCCGCCGCCTCGGTCACCGTCCCTGACCCAATCGTCATGACGGTGTCGCCGGGGCGTACAGCACTGGCGGCCCTGCTCGCTGCGTCCGCGAGGTCATCGGCCATGTCGAGCGTGCTTCCAGCGTCGAGCACCAGGGAGTCGGCGATGAGTTGAGACGTGACGCCTGGGATCGGGTCCTCCCTATCGCCATGGACGGGCGCGAGAATGATCGTCGCGTCGCCAATCGACAGGGCCTTGCCAAACTCGGCTCCAAGATCTCGCGTTCTGGTGAACAACGCAGGCTGGAACACCACGACGAGACGTCCAGCCCCAGCCGAGCGCACAGCTGCCAACACTGCCGCGACTTCGGTGGGGTGGTGCGCATAATCATCGATCACGCGCACGCCATTGACCTCTCCTCGCAGTTCGAAGCGCCTGCCGGTGCCCGCGAACGACGCCACGGCGGCTGCGGCGCGCGCAGGGTCGAGGCCTAGTTCCACCGCGGCGGCCCACGCTGCTGCCGCATTGAGCCTCTGATGCGCACCTGGAATGGGCACGGTCAACGGCACGCTGAGGTCACCCCATGTCACCGATTCCTCATCGACCCTGACGTCCACCCGTCCGGCATCGGCGATGTTCGACGTGGCCACTCCGTAGCGGATCACGCGCGAGCCCGCTGACTCGGCCGCGTCTGCCACCCGGGCGGCGCCCGCATCATCGGCACACGCGATGACAAGAGGAGCGCGTGATGCGAAATCCACAAAGGCGCTCTCCACCGCTTCGAAGGACCCGTAGAAATCCAAGTGGTCGGGTTCGACATTGAGGACCAGCGCGATGGAGGTGTCGTAGCGCAAGAAGGATCCGTCGGATTCGTCCGCCTCGACCACTGCCTCCGGCGCCGCTCCGCCGTATCCGCCCGCGACGGCGCCCTCCACGCCGTACACCCGCGCACCCACCGCATAACTCGCGTCGACGCCGCAGGTGTGCAAGACGTGAGCCACGAGGGCTGATGTGGTGGTCTTGCCATGCGATCCTGCGACCGACACAAGCCGCTTCCCTGTGAGCGCCCATGCGAGAGCCTCGGACCGATGCCACACATCGGTACCAAGGCTCCTCGCGCGCTCAAGTTCCGGGTTCGATTCGCGCACGGCGGTCGAGATCACCACAACGTCTGCTCCGTCGACGATGTCAGCGTCGTGGCCCACACGTACGTCGACACCCGCAGCTTCGAGCGCGGAGAAGTACGCGCTGCGTTTCTTGTCGCTGCCTGTGACGTCGACGCCTCGTGCGGCGACCAAGCGGGCGACCGCCGACATTCCCGATCCACCCACACCAATGAAATGGAATCTCATCGCGCCACCACTCGTTCGATCATGTCGGCAAGCCGCGCCGCACCATCGACGATGCCCACCGAAACTGCGGCAGACCTCGCCAACTCCTGCGCCTTGAGGTCAAGTACCAACGGCTCGGCGGCCAACTCGAGCGACGTCGCCGTGAGGTCGGAGTCATGGATGAGCGTTGCAGCGCCCGCCTCAACGGCACCCCTCGCGTTGAGTGCCTGCTCTCCATTTCCATGGGGAAGCGGCACATAGACGGCAGGCAATCCGAGCGCGGAGATCTCACACACAGTGCCTGCACCCGCACGGCACACGACTGCGTCCGCTGCGGCAAACGCCGTCTCCATATCGTGGACATACTCGCGGACGACATACATGTTCCTATGCCGGGCGGAAAGCGACCCATGAGCCAGCTCGGCCCCGTCTGACTTGCCCCTGCCGGTGAGGTGAAGTACATGAATCCCGTGCTGCACCAAGTGCTCGACGGCTCCTTCGGTCGCTGTGTTCAGGCTCATCGCGCCTGTGGATCCGCCGGTGATGAGCAAGGTGGGAGCATCGGCATCCCAACCCCACGCCTCGCGAGCCCGCGCTCGCAAAGCTTGGCGCGTCTGATCGTCGGCGAGTCGTTGCGCAAGTTCGGTAATCGCGAAACGTAAGGGCAACCCCGTCACTTCGGCGCCACGTAAGGGTGTTCCTTCGAAGGTCACGGCGACGGCCTCGGCCCAGCGCGCACCCAGCCGATTAGCGATTCCAGGCGACGCGTTGCCCTCGTGCACCACGATCGGCACCTTGCGACGGCGCGCGGCCAGGTACGCAGGCGTTGACACATATCCACCGAATCCAACCACCGCTTGAGCGTTGAACTCATCGATCGCGCGTGTGCCTGCGCGGACAGCAGCACCAAGCCGCGCCGGCAGCTTGAGGAGACCGATCGAGGGCCTCCGGGGCAATGGCACCTTGGGGACAATGTAGAAGTCGAGGCCCGCGCGAGCCACGAGGTCTGCCTCGAGCCCCTCCGCCGTGCCTAGAGCGGCGACGTCGTGACCCCTCGACACCAGCTCATCCGCTGTCGCGATGAGTGGGTTGGCATGCCCCGCTGTGCCTCCGCCAGCGAGCAGAATCCTAGCCACGGTTCCCCCTCGCCATGACCGCGATCGAGCGTCGCATGACGGAAGGGCGCGCGGCAAAAGCTTCTTTGGCTCCCGGTTCGGCGCGCGCGAAAGCCATCAGGGCTCCGATACCGGCGAGGGTCGCAATGAGAGACGAACCCCCAGACGACACGAGTGGCAACGGCACGCCAGTGACAGGCAAGAGTTCAAGCACGACGGCGATGTTCACGAAGGCCTGGCCGATGATCCAGGCGCCAATCGCTGCAGAGGCGATTTGGGCGAACGGGTCCCTCTGGCGGCTCACGATCCGGCTCACGGCGATGACCATCATGGTGAAGGCGAGCAACACGAGGAGTGTGCCAATCAGACCAAACTCCTCGCCAAGAATCGCAAAGATGAAGTCATTGTCAGCAGCAGGAAGGTATCCCCACTTCTCTCGGCTCATGCCTGGGCCAAGCCCCCACAGCCCCCCGGAGGCGAGCGCCCACGTGCCGTGCGTCTGTTGGTAGCACGCGGCGGTGGGGTCGCACTCGGCCGATGCCCACGTCAAGATGCGCTTTGTTCGCGAATCCGCCGCAAAAATGAGCACGGTCATCAAGGCCGCGACCGCCACCCCGCCCACCGCAAAGAAGCGAATCGGGAGACCAGCGACCCAGTAGGCCGCCGCGACAAGAAGCGCCACGATGATGGCGGTACCCATGTCCTTGCCCGCCAACACAAGACCAATGACGATCCCAGCCGCCACTCCCCCCGGTACCAGAATGCGGCGGATGGTAGTCAGCTCCTTGCGAAAGCGACCCAGCACGATGCCGAGATACAGGGCCAGGCCCAACTTGGCGAACTCCGAAGGTTGCGCTGTCAACTGGCCCACCTTGACCCAGTTGCGGTTACCGCCCGACGACACGCCTGACACCATCACGACAACCAGCATCGTGACAGCCCCATAGAGGACCCACGGGGAAAGATGCTTCCACCCCGCTACCGACAGCCTGGAGCCGACAGGCATAGCCACAACTGCGACAATGAGCGCAGCCAGTTGGATGAAGAAAAGTGCCCACGCATTGCCGTCTTCTTGGCGGATAGACGAGATCGATGAACTCGAGAGGACCACAGCGATTCCCACGAGGAGAAGAATTGATGTGGAGGCGACAAGCAAGTAGTAACTGGTAGCGGGCGACGACCATAGGTTCCCGCGAACAGGACGCAGCGTTGGAGTCGTCACCTCAACTCCCTTCCAGCGACCTCACCGCCTGGGTAAAGGCCTCGCCTCGGTCCGCGTAGTTGCGGAATTGATCCATTGACGCGCAAGCAGGCGATAACAACACGGTGTCGCCAGGTGTCGCGAGCGCGCGTGCCGCCGCAACGGCGTCACGCATCACAGTTTCACCCGGGCCGATGCGCTTCACGGGGACGTCAGCGGCGTGTTTGGCGAGCGCGGACTCTAATGGTCCAGCATCGATTCCAATCAAGACAACGGCTCGCAGCCGATCACGAACCTCCGCAACAAGCGCATCGAACGATTGGCCCTTTGCGAGGCCGCCCGCGATCCACACCACCGAACTCTCGCGCTGGCCGCCGAATGCGGCAATGGCCGCATGCGCGTTTGTCGCCTTCGAATCGTCTACGTAGTTCACGCCGTCGAGCTTCGTCACAAAAGCAGTGCGGTGAAGATCGAGCGCGAAGGACCGCAATCCTGCCCCCACTGCTTCGGGACCGGCGCCCACCGCTCGCACCAGAGCCGCAGCGCTCAACGCGTTGGTGATGAGGTACGGCGGGACCTCTCCCGATACAAGATGTTGCAAGTCGCTGACGTGTCCGAGCTCAATCGCTTCGTGATGACGAGACTCTCCGAAGGCCCTGTCGAGCATGATCCCGTCGACCACCCCTAATTGCGAGATGGAAGGTGCTCCACGGGTGATTCCCAAGGCCCTGCAGCCCTCGACTACGTCGGCTTCCTCGACCATCGTTTCGATCAATCGGTCGCGCGCCGGGTAGACCGCAGCGTGGCGGACGTGCCGATACACGCGGGCCTTGTCCGCTCGATATCCGTCCAAGGAGCCATGCCAATCGAGGTGATCGGTGTCGACGTTGAGACACACTGCGGCGGCCGGCGACACCGTCGAGGTGAAATGCAGCTGGAGACTGGCAATCTCGACGGCCATGAGTTGATGCCCCGCGCGCGCAGCATCGATCACTGGCACTCCCATGTTGCCGCACACCTTGACGTCTATCCCGGCAGAGGCGGCGATGGAGCCCACCATCTGGGTCGTGGTGGTCTTGCCATTGGTGCCGGTCACGAGTACCCACGGCGCATCATTTGCGCGAACCCGCCAGGCGAATTCCATCTCCGACCACACTGGCATGCCCGCAGACTGACACGCCAGGATTGCGGCGCTGTGGGGAGCAAAGGCTGCCGACGCCATCACGGCATCGAATTCTCCGAGGTTGAGTCGCTCGATCGAGGTCTCATCACCGCCGCCGTTTTCGTCGACCGTGACGAAGGTGGCCCCAAGGTCGGCGAGTGCCTTGGTGGTCGAATGACCTGCCACTCCCAAGCCAAGGACCAAGAACCGCGAGCCCACGAGATGCTCACCCGCGTCGGGCGAAACGGGAGAAACTAGGTCGCGCATCAGCCGCCGGGGCCCAGGTTGGCGACCCACTCGGCGTAGAAGAGCCCCATCCCCAATCCAGTGAACAAGATCGCAATGATCCAGAACCTGGCGACGATCGTCACCTCACCCCACCCCAATAGCTCGAAGTGGTGATGGAGTGGCGCCATCTTGAAGACGCGCTTGCCACCCGAAATCTTGAAGAACCCGATCTGGATCACCGAGCTGAGCACGATGATGACGAAAAGTCCGCCGATGATCCCGCCCAAGATCTCGGTACGGCTCACGATGGTCATCCCAGCGATTGCGCCGCCAAGCGCGAGCGAGCCTGTGTCTCCCATGAAGATCTTCGCGGGTGACGCGTTCCACCACAAGAAGCCAATACTGGCACCAGCAAGAGCCGCAGCGAGGATCGCAAGATCCCGTGGGTCCCTGACCTCGTAACACGTGGCAGGGTCCGTGTTATTGACTCCGCAAAGTTGCCCTGCCTGCCACAGGTTCACGAGCACGTAGGCACCAAAGAAGATCAGTGCTGCGCCGGTCGCGAGGCCGTCGAGGCCGTCGGTAAGGTTCACCGCGTTCGACCACGCAGTGATGAGGAAGTTCGACCACAACACAAACAGGATGATGCCGAGCGTGGGGCCCCATACCGCGAGGTCAAGAGCCGTGTCGCGCAAGAAGGAAACCGCCTTGGATGCGGGTACCACCCCGTTGTCATCGGGGAATCGCAGCGCGAGAAGTGAGAAGGAAACACCCACGACCGCCTGCAGCACAATCTTCCACCGTGCATTAAGGCCCAGCGACCGTTCCCTCGTAATCTTGATGGCGTCATCGATGAAACCGATGAGCCCCATCCCGAGCATGAGTGCAACGACGAGCACCGATGACACATTCGGCGTGCGCTGAGTGATGAGGTTGCCAGCGCCCCAGCCCACGACCGATGCCACGAGGATCACGACGCCGCCCATGGTGGGAGTCCCACGCTTGGTGTGATGCGAGGCGGGGCCGTCTTGACGAATGAACTGACCGAACTGACGATTGGTGACGTAGCGAATCATCCACGGCGTGCCAAAGAGGGCGATGCAAGCGGAGATCGCCCCTGCGAGCACTACAGCTCTCATGAGTCCTCTCCGATCAGTTGGTCGGCCAGCCGCCATAGCCCTGTGCCATGCGATCCCTTGACCAGAACCGTGTCACCAGGTTCCACGCGATCAGCGACCAATTGCCGAGCCTCGTCAATGGTAGCGACGAATAGGGCCTCGTCTCCCCAAGATCCTTCACGCACGGCGGAAATGTAGGCCGGACGCGCCCCTTGTCCCACCACGACCAGATGGTCGATTCCCAGACGGACGGCATCTTCGCCTAGGAAGTCATGTGCGGGAATCGACGCCTCCCCCATTTCCAGCATCTCGCCAATCACTGCCCACGACCTGCCGCCGCTTGCGACTTCCTTGAGCGCCCTAAACGCGGCGCGCATCGATTCGGGGGACGCGTTGTAGGCGTCATCAAGAATGCGCACGCCGTCCGTTCGCTCCCGCAAAGCCATGCGATGCGGGCTCACGGGCAGTGCCGCACTCGCGGCAGCGCTCACGTGTTCGATGGACATCCCGCATTCGAGTGCCACGGCAATCGCCGCGAGCGCGTTTGTAGCGTGGTGGTCACCAATGAGCGACAGCGTGATCCGTTCGCCGCGCAAGGAAAAGCTGGCCCTGCCGCCCTCAGTACCGCGATCCGTTGCCGCGACATCGGCGTCTCCAAACCCAAACGTGACGGTGCGGGGCGCCCTCCCACTCATGGCGTTGACAAGTGGATCGTCGGCGTTGAGTATTCCCACTCCGCCCGCGACGATCCCGTTGAGTAACGTGGCCTTCTCTTCGGCGAGCTCTTCACGCGAGGCGTAGGCACCCATATGAGCCGAGCCGACCATGAGCTCGACCCCGATATCGAGAGGCGCGATCGTGGTGAGGTACGCCAGATCACCAGGGGCGGAGGCCCCCATCTCGAGGACGAGGTACCGCGTCTCCACCCCTGCAGACAACACCGTCAGCGGCAGGCCGATCTCGTTGTTGTGACTTCCCACGGGCGCTACGACGTGGGGCAACATCTGCGAGAGCATGTCCTTCGTGGACGTCTTGCCATTGGACCCAGTGATACCGATGACACAAATGTCCCCGTCACGTCGTAGGTCGGCAAGGTAGTGCATCGCCAAGGCGCCAAGGGCAACTGTCACATCGGCAACTTCGATGTGCGGCCCATCAATCGGGCGTGACACAAGCGCGAGCGTCGCACCCGCAGCGAACGCCTTGTCGGCGTAGTCGTGACCGTCTACCTGTTCGCCCACAAATGCGGCGTACAGAGCTCCAGGTGCCGCGTCCCTCGAGTCCTTGACGACTGATGTCACCGTCACCTCGGCACCGGCGTGAAGCACCCCTCCTACGGCGTTGGCAATCCAGTGAGCGCTCACGCCCCTCATGGCGACTCCGAGCCGCGCAGGGCTTCGAGCGCGGCAAAGGCATCCCTAAAGGCGCCGGCGTCCGTGTACGGGTAGTGGACCGTTCCCACCTCTTGGGTGGTCTCGTGTCCCTTGCCCGTCGCAATGACAGTGTCAAGAGGACCTGCCAAACGTAAGGCCTCGAACACGGCGGTTGCCCGCGGCTCCACCTCGTAGACATCCCTACGATCTGGCCGCATTGCGTCCACGCCCTCAAGGAGTCGTGACCGGATATAGTCCGCAGGCTCGGTACGGGGGTTCTCATCGGTCACGATGACAACATCGGCGTGCGTTGCGGCCGCGACCCCAAGCCCAGGGCGCTTCGAATCGTCCCTCAGCCCATCGCAACCGAAGACCACGATCAACCGACCTGGCGTGATTGACCGCATTGCGTCGAGGACGGAAGCCAGGCCATCGGGTGTGTGCGCGTAGTCGACCACCGTGAGCGGAGTCGCCTCGGTGCGCGTGGTGACGATCTCGGTCCTGCCTGGCACTGGACGCGCTGCGGCGAGACCTGCAATAGCCTCGCCGATGGGAACGCCGAGCATATGTGCCACCACGATGGCACCCGCGGCGTTGGAGACATTAATGATCCCAGGCAACGGGCTTTCGACCGCGTGGGAGTCTCCGTTCGGATCAATCAAGCTGAACGCCATGCCGCCCCGCGCTGTCACGGCGGCTCCCTCGACGTTCCAATCGGCCCGAGGCGAACCGGGCCTGGTCGCGACAGTCACCACAGGCACGGTTGCCTCACGCGCAAGTCGCTGGCCCCACTCGTCGTCCACGAGCACCACAGCGCGATCCGAGAGCGCCGGCGTAAAGAGTCGCTTCTTCTGACTGAAGTACTCCTCCATCGTGTGGTGAAAATCGATGTGCTCATACTGAAGATTTGTGAACAGTGCGACAGCAAAATGGGTGCCAGCGAGTCGCTCGAGCGCTATCGCTTGCGACGATGCCTCTGTCACTGCGAAGCGAGAGCCCTCTTCGACAGCGCGCGCAAGGAACCCCTGCAGCACGGGCGACTCCACGGTGGTGCGCGTCGCGGATTGATGCTCGTGCCCCAAACGCATTTCGACGGTACCTAGGAGTGCCGACGGTCCGGCGTGAGACGAAAGCGCGCCCTCCAAGAGAAAAGACGTGGTGGTCTTGCCGTTCGTCCCTGTGATTCCCACCAGACTCAGCAGCGACGACGGGTTGCCGTACACCGCTGCAGACGCCCTGCCCATGGCCTCGCGTTCATTGGGTGCAACCACGACGGGCACTGTCAGGCCGAGCGCACGCACAGTGTCTCGTCCGGCCGCATCCGTAAGAATCGCGGCGGCGCCGGCGGCGACAGCTTGGGGCGCGAACTGAGCGCCATGGTGCTCGATGCCAGCGAAGGCCCCGAAGAGGTCTCCTGGGTGCACATTGCGCGAATCGACAGTCGCGCCAGTGACGACAACATCGTCGCCATCGAGCGCATCGGGATCGAGACCTGCCGCGACGATGAGTTCACTCACGGGGACGGGCGAGACGTGCGCCGGACGCGTCGTCATCGTCATATCTCACTCCCAGGTAATTGGATACTGCGTCAGCGCCGTCGTATCCGCCGAGGGAGGTACACGCAACGCTTGCAAAGCAAAGGTTGCCACGTCTTTGAACACCGGTGCGGCAACAACGCCGCCGTAGATCGAAGACTGCGGGTCGTAGAGGATCACCGAGACCACCACGCGAGGATTATCGGCCGGGGCGATTCCCACAAAGGACGCGACGATCCGCGTCATTTGGCCATCCGCGTCGGGAGCCTGCGCGGTGCCTGTCTTTCCCGCGACAAGGTAGCCGTCGATCGCCGCCGCCCCACCTGTCCCGCCCGTG
>SWCB01004558.1_pt1 | contig 37066 bp, 28 predicted proteins | sample 4692901 | NCBI WGS metagenome assembly SWCB01 (sample SAMN10267276, study PRJNA491770) | bioreactor metagenome | isolation source: DHS bioreactor inoculated with subseafloor sediment | place: Japan: off Shimokita Peninsula | collected 2006-08 | reverse complement strand
TCAATTGACGAGCAAAAAGATTCAATTGACGAGCAAAAAGATTCAATCATTTAGCAAAAGGCTCAAATTGCTTCTCTTTTAACTGCAAAAAGGAATGTTTTTACTCCAATTAGAGGCTTGCCAATAAAATAAAAGGGGCTGTCTCATTAGTAATTTTTAATCACGGTTAACCAGTCTTTAGTGTTGCACAACTGCTAAAAAGTTTGTCATTTAGCTTTGATGGAGACTATTTTCTTAGGATCATCTTTCATAATGAAATGTCCTGAGTTAAAACAATAAAAGAATTATCCCAATTTTTAGGTATCCAAAAATGCTATCTAGCGTTTCAATTTCATGCTTTGATTAATTGTCCGATTTATTTATAAATTTTAGACCGTGATATAAACTTTGAAACGGAACATGTCCTTCATCGTCATAGATTTTTAGTCTACAAACTATATTTTCTTTTGATTCAATTTTTTCGGTAAACGCCTGTAATTGTATTTTAAAAACACCATCCGGGTCAAGAAAATCCTTCATTCCATGTGTTAGGAATATTTTTCTCTTTTTTGTCTGTTCTGCTTTTAAAAAATCATTTGTCAGCTTAATGAAATAATCTTCACTATCAGGAAATCCACCGCTACTTGCGATAAAAGAATCAAATGAATCTGGACTTGTTAGAAAATAATACAGTGTAAAAACTGCACTTAAAGATTGTCCGCATAATATCTTTTCATTTGTTGTTCTGTATGAACTATTGACATAAGGAATTAATTCATTTTCAATAAACATTTTAAAATTTTTGGCGCCGGGTTTCCCTTTGAAAAAACTAGTATTGGTTGGCATCATGTCTCTGTTCCTATTAGTATTTTCAATCATAACAAGTATCATTTCAGGTATTAATTCGTCAATGTAGGTTAACCGATTGATTGTTCCAATAGTCTCAGAATATAAATCTATATCTCCATCAAGGCGATAAATAACAGGATAAGATTTATCTGAGTCATCATATCCTTTCGGAAGATTTATTTTAATTTTTCTGTTTTCATTCAGAACTGTCGAATAAATTGAGTCGTTAAATCCGAAATTTATCTCTTGGCCAAATAAAACAGTCATGGATAGCAATATTAATGTAAGTAATGCTTTTGCATTCATTATAATTTTCTCTTTTCATTGTTGGCACTGGTTAATAAAGCAGGTAATGTATTGAATAAAATTTCATCATCAACTTCCGGGCTAAAGCACCAATCTGTGCAAACACAATTTATTAATATTACGACCCTGAAAAACAGTCTGCCCCGCAGTTATTTTGCAGGGCTCTCCTCTTTTAACGGTGGGTTATGTGCGTTTTTCTAATCTTGGATTGTCTTTTCGTTTTGAATTCTATCATAGTCATTCAAAGCTAGTTTGATACTTGAAATAACTATTTCCGGATCATCTTTCATAACATTATGCCCGGAGTTTGAACAATAAAAGAACTTTCCATATTTCAACGGATCCAACAATGCTATCCAGCGTTTCATCTTTAGGTTGTTATTAATTCTGAATAATTTCCGTTTATCAAAGATTGTTTCACCTCTATCTTCGCCCTTAGTCGAATAACCTCCCGCCATTATAAAATGTACAGGAACATCGGGCAAAGGAGAGCTGGTACATTCTTCAAATCCAGACGCGTTTAATTTTGAGGATATTTTCACTTCTTCAACATAAAAATTCGGCATTTCGGCATAAAGTTTTTCTTTGAAATCGTCATAAGGTTTTGCAAACATAGAATCGATTTGATGCTGAGTCAATCCAATTTCTAAATATGGAAGATCTCCATACCCTTTCTTTTTTGTGAAATCTATAGGATCAACAAAAATAAGTCCGGCAATTTCATTCGGATAGTATGAAGCATAACTTCTGATATACGCTCCGCCAAAAGAATGAGATACTAATAAGTATGGAGGCTTAAGATCTTTTTCTAAAAGCATCTTTCTTAAATTTTCTACGATATGTTTTGTGGTTGGGGGAATACTATCATTTTCGGACTCTCCAATTCTTGGTCGGTTATAAGAAAATACTGCTGATGTTTTCGATACTTCAGTAATCACATCTTCCCAATTACCATATCTGCTTGCCATGCCGTTTTCGAATACAATTACCGGTTTGTCCATCCGGTTGTTCTCTAAGCCGGATATGAATATTTCAACCTTCTTTCCATTCACATTGATGAATTCTTTTTGTCCAAAACAAATACTGCTCATACCCAAAAACATTACAACTGCCGAGATTACTATTCGTTTCATTGAATTTTTCATTAACCAATACTCCTTTTATGATGTTGTGCATTCGTGCATTTTTCATGTTTTTATTCATTACTCATTAATTTTTCTACTATTTTATTTGGGATACCATCTTTATGTACAATAATGGATATAGTCTTTAATGCTAAATAATTCTCTGATATATAGATAAATCCATTTGAAAAATTATCTGTACCGTTTGAGTCTTTTAAGATGTAATATTTCGTACCATTCTTATCTTTAGCTACCCCAACAATATGTGAATTGTGGTCTTCAGTTGTACTTTTATCGTTAAAAGTTGATTGCCTTAATTCATCTGTTATTGTTGTATCATTTGAATATTGGTACAAATCAACTTTTTCCACTTTAAAATCAATTCCCTGATTCGTAATTATGGGATATTCAGTAACATCTCCGTCCCATAGCAAAGTGAAACCATTTTGTAATGCATAATCAATCAATTCAATAAATTCTATTAATGGAATATTATAATAGGAGTCGTTTTTCCAATTTGCTGCTACCGGTAAATTACAAGATTGGTAGAACCCTAAATCTTTATAAGATGTGATTCTGTAATAATTATCGGTGTATATTTTCCCAATCTTTTCGGCAAATTCTTTTGGCGTATATGCTTGGCTTTTGTACTCAATACTAGCAGGCATCCTTGCTATATTTTCACTAAGGATTCTTTTTATCGCTGTTAAAATATCATTTTTGTCCGCATTGCTTATTAAAGAAGAATCTAAAATCTCTTTAACCGGATTATAAACATTCTGGTAGTCGTAGTTTTCAACTTTAAGATTATCACTATATATCTTAGCTGGCATACATCCATATTTATTATAAACGTCAAATGCATGAGAAGCTAAACCACCAGGAGAAATTCTTGCATTCCCTTTATTGCTTAAATAATTTTCAGCTTGTAAAATATAATTATAATAGACGAAGAACATTGGAGATAATACAATGTTCATTTTATATAATCTATTTAATTCTGTTTCAATAAAGGAGGTGGTTGAAAAGCTCCAGCAAGCATTTGAATTATATTGGTTTTTAATTTCGGCAGATGGAATAAAATTCTCAACTATTAGATCAACTATTTTATTTTCATCAATTATTTTTCCAATCTCTTCCTTAAAACTCACAGAAGCTTGAGCTGGCTCTTGAGCCCACATGCCACCGTTCACGAACACAATAGTCAGTAAAGTAATAATCCAATTTATTTTTTTCATAATTTTTTATCTCTTATTAACTTTATTTTTTTTATTTATAAAAAGGCTCTTTATTTAATTAGTTATTATCCAGGTTCAATTCCGTTTTGATAAGTTTATTTATCATTTCTTTCCATTCACATTAATAAATTCTTTTTGTCCAAAAACAATACTGCTCATTCCCAAAAACATTACAAGTGTTGATATTAATATTCGTTTCATTGAATTTCTCATTAAACAATTCTCCTTTTATGATGTTGTGTTTTAATAAGATTATTTAAAAAATATTAAACTTAAGATTATTACACTTTTTTATAAAACATAATGTCTATCTGTTTTTTGAATAAAAACGTTTTTGATTAAATTATTCTTAATATTAATTAGCAAAAAATAGTGTTTTTAGATTCTCATTTACCACTGTTAACACCCAAAAATAGTAGCTGATTACTCGACAATTACCTGTCAAGTTACAAGAATGCTTAAGCAGGCTACAAATCTTGATATTACTACTATCCCAATAGTTTTTCATATACTCTGTTTCAGGCGTTTTCATTTATTTCTTTTTTATAGTTGTCTTTTTAATTTTTAGTTTCATTCGTAATCATTTCTCCTTCATAAACTGCAGGATAGGATTCCCAATTTGGATTACCACCAACGGTTCCACCAATCACATAAATTTTATTTTCTATGCTTGTGCATCCAAAAAATACGTTTTTAGTAGGCAATGGAGTTGTTTCAACCCATTTATCCAATTTTGCCTTATAAATGAAAACCTTTTTTGAACAATCATCTTTACCGTTTATCAAAGTCTGCCCACCCAAAACTACAATTTCATTATTTACTACTACAGCAGCGGGTTTAAAGAGTAATTGTGGCAAATTATTTTTTTGCACCCATCTATCAGAATTCATATTATAAGTTTCAACTGTCAATATTTCACCCCAAATATTCTCCTTAGTACCAGCCCCGCCAATTACATAGATAAGAGAATCTAAGGTTACAACTGCTGCATTATTCCTTAAAGAAGGAATCGCTGCTTTCTCTGACCAAGAATTGGTTGAAACATCATAAACTTCATTTTTTCTCGTAATGTTTTGCCATGAAGTAAGACCTCCCATGATAAAAATATCATTCCCGGAAACACCGCAATCAATATGCTGCCTTCCTGTTGGCATTGGTTCTAATATCCTCCATGTATTTGTTTGAGGATTGTACTCATGGTTTGTATCTTTAAACAGATCACCACCTATCGCATAAATTTTCCCGTTGACAGCTGCTAATGCCAAATTAATAGTAGGTTGTGGGATGTCTGCCAGTTTTGTCCATTGGTTAGTTTTTGGATTGAATTTGTAAAAAAATGGGGTTTTTAATTTGTCATTTCGCCCTGCTACAAAATATATTTCATTATTCAGAGTAACGGCCTCACCAGAGTAATAACCTTCTGGAAGAGAAGCTAATTCTTTCCAAACTATTGTTTGGGCAAAAGATGAACATATTGTAATGAATAATATTACAGTAATCATTGTTTTCTTCATTTTAGTTCCTTGTATTTTGTATTTTCAGCTTTTCGATTATATCTGTTGAAACCCAGAAGAAGTCCTGTCCAGGTGTATGGCGCATAAAAAATAAATATTTCCCGTCGGGTGAAACAACAGGAAAGCGCTCTCGAGCTTCTGCATTAATTTTATCTCCCATGTTAATTGGATATCCCCATTTGCCATCTTTGGTTTTGGAACTAATGTATAAATCAAGATACACCAAATTTGATACGGGTGATGATGCTCGAAAACCGCTGAAACCTTTATGGATTATACACCTTGTTGTGTGTTCGTTGATTTCAATAAATTGATTATTCACTTTTTTTCAAAATTAAACCGAAAATGGTCATTGCGGGTTTTCCTTTATCATCATGGAACATAATTGTTTGTCCACCACTTTCATTGAAGCCACAAATAATTAGTTCGTTATCTGATGCAATATCCATATTATATGTATACTGTCCAGAATTATAATATATTTTTAACTGCAATATGTTGTCTTTTGTAAGGTACAAATCAGCTTCTGAAAATGATTCAAAAGTTTCCAATTTATAACCATCAATTTTGTACTTCCCAATTCTATTTTTCCATACTTCATTTATTGTTTGTTTATCAAGAAGATGACCTACTGCATATTTTCTGCGACCATCTTCGCCAAATAGAATATGATAACCCATCACATTTTCAAATGAATATTTTTGTTTCAACAGGAGTTGAGTATTATCATCTGCCTTGATTTTATATGCAGCAAACTTTTTATTATTGATTGGTTTTAATAATATTTTATGATTCACAGTATTCATAAGCAATTGATTATTTTCTAATGTCACTTTAACTAGAGAGCGAGTATCTGAATATAGCCCAGTCAGTTTTATGAGTGAGTCTACAGGAATATCTATTTCTTCTTTTTCATAATCATTCTTCATATTGGGAATCTTGCGAAAAAAATCCATAGTTTTTATGCCTATTTCACTCAACAATTTGGCTCCTCCTTCATTTACCAAGGATAATCCGCCTACTGTATTAACAAGAAAAATAGCTGCCATTTTTTGTTCAGGTAAAATCCATAATCCTGAATTTGAAAGATGAGTACTACCTGTATTTTGAACAGCAAAATTGGAATCATTCTCATAAATGAACCACCCGAAACCAGTTTTATAATCCTCTATACGAATTTCATCGTTTTGAACACTAAATATTTCCTTTAATGTTTCGGGCTTTATAATACTACCTTGTTTTCCGTGATAGATAGCTATTAATTCTTTGGCAAAGAGAATTAAATCGTCAACATTTGAATACATATCTCCAGCAGCTATATTCCTTCCCAAATCTTTTAATGGATAATAATTACCTTCAGTTGTATAAGTTCTACTTATTTTCGACAAAGATTGATAATTATTAAAACCAGAATTTATCATTCCTGCTGGTGCTAATATTTTATTTTTAATATAATTCGGGTAATCTTGTTTACTAACTTTATAAATTACATGACCTAAAAGGTTGTATCCTATGTTTGAATAGTGAAATTCAAAATTAGGAGGATATCCCAAATACTCATCTTTTAAATATTTAACTAAATCCGTATATTTTTCTGTTTCTAAATCTGCATTCAGCAAAAATTCCTTTGGTAAACCCGAAGAATGAATTAATACTGACTTTAGATCTATATTTCGAATATCTGCTTTGCGTGATTGGATTGAGAACTCAGGAAGATACTCAATTAAAGGATTATTAATATCCAATAAATGCTTTTCATTCAATTGCATAATACCAAGAGCTGTAAAAGACTTAGTGAGAGAACCAATTGACAAATTTGTGGAGGTTGTCATAGGAATTTTATTCTCCTTATCAGCAAAACCAAACCCTTTTCTCCAAACTATCGAATCTTCCAAAATTATTGCTGCACTGACTCCAATAAGACAATCCTTATTCATTTTGTCTTCTATGAATTTTGAATATTCTTCAATTAAAACAGTGTTTTTGTTCGTTTTGGATTTTTGTCCGTACAGTATTGTATTAAACAATAATAAGACAATAACAAAGAATAATATTTTTACTTTCATAAATCTTTCTTTTTTTATTCGATTAGCATTATTATCGCACTTCAATGACACACAACGGGAAGCATATGCTTTGTGGCGGACTTCAAAAGACATATCTTTCTGCGCATACTGATTCTTATTTGAAACTAAAATATTCATTTTCATAACGTAACCAGTCATAAAGTATATGCATTGTTAGGCACTGTTTATATTTCATTTCTTAATACTCTCTTCTTTTTTTCCATTCATACTTTCCTTTATTGCTTGTATTGCGCATTGATAAGTCAGAAAGCATTGCATCAATTGTAGATCTATCAAGCCATCGACCATTAACAAAAACATCGGAAATTTTTCGAATATTTTTTATGTCCTCAAGCGGGTTGGCATCAAGTAACAGCAGGTCTGCATATTTACCTACTTCAATGGTTCCAACTTCACTATCTATACCGAGCCAAATAGAAGGTAGACGAGTGGCTGAGGATATTGCTTCTTCGTGTGTTAAGCCAGCTTCAACCAAAAGCTCAATTTCATCCAGAAGAGAAAACCCTGGAACAACTCCTGATGTTAATGCGTCTGTTCCTGCAACAATAGGCACACCAGCCATTTTAAAAGCTTTAACTAATCGACTATTAAAATCAACCGTTTGATCAAAATAGGCGACACTTTCTTGATTGTTCTTCCTATTGTATTTATTTGCTGTTAACCATTTATCCTGTAATATGGGATACATATATTGAAGACTTTGTAATTTGCGAAGTTTATCAAGAGAACGGGCTTGGCTAGCAATCCACACCATATTAGTCAATGTTGGACATAACCAAGTTCCATTTGCCTTTGCTAGTTGAGCGAAATCTTTTGCGTCTTGGTTGCTAAAATCTTTTGATTGTTTGGCAAATTCTTCTGCATGTGCAACCATTCCAAAATTAGGTATGAATGCATCTTTTAGTCGACCTTTAAATGCGTTTGGTATATGTCCAATAACTTTTAATCCTTGCTTATTAGCTTCATCAACAATTGCTATAAAAGTCTCAACATTAAGATCAGAATATACCTTTATAAACTCATAACCTTCAGCTTTTGCACTACGAACAGCTTGGCGTCCATCTGATGCACTATTCACATTTTCTGATCCCTCTCCACCATTTATTAATTTAGCTAATGCCATTCTTGGTCCGATCACGTCTCCCCTTGCGATTTCATTTCTTTGACCAAAGTGGTCAGCTCTTGCATTGAGATCAAAAATTGTTGTTACACCATTTGCAATAAATGGTGTCATCATGTCTTGAGTATCAAAGAAAATGTTGGAGGCTCGAGTAGGGAATTTTAATCCAAAATTGGCATCGGCAGGTGTATGGACATGCATGTCAATAAGACCTGGAATAAGCCATTTTCCTGTGCCGTCGATAATTATGGCACTATCAGGAATAGGTTTATTGATTGACACAATTTTCTTATTTTGAATAAGGATATTAGCATTTTCAATAATCCTATTTTCTGATGTCATCAGAATGATGTTCACATTTTTAATGACAAAAATTTGTTGCGCCTGTATTCCTGTAAAACAAAATGATAACAATAATATCGCACTTGTTACTAAAAAAATGATTTTCATTATTTCCTTATTTTCTTGGGATTAAATACGCCTTCTTTAATTTCATCAATGATATTTGCGCTCACCCACATAACATCCTCGTTTTCATTTGCAAACCAGCGCGTGAAAAAAAGATACTTGCCATCAGGTGATAACGAAGGAAATCGCTCACCCCAATCGGTATTAATTGCTTCACCTAAATTATATGCTTCTGTCCAACTACCATCGGAAAGTCTGAAACTGATGAAAATATCTTGTTGATTATTAAAACGATTTGAAGAGAAAAGAAGATAGCTCTCATCGGGTGCAATAAAAGGCATCCAATTAAGCACTCCCTCAGTAGCATTTATACTTGCTGGCAGTAATTCTGGTTTTATATAAGTACCATTAATATATTCTGACCGATAAATGCCAAAATTGTTCATTGTCTCTAAGCCTTCAGCATGGCCAAAGAAATAAAGTGTGCCATTACTTGTAATCGATGGACCATACAGATACTTCAGTTCAGGGAAACGTGTGATAAGATTCAAACTTTTTGGTTCACTCCAATTTTCTCCTTGTTTTTCTATAAAGTAAAGGCCTTTTTCTTCCTCAGTTTCTGCTGAAATGAAATAAAGCCTATTACCATCAGTAGAAAAGGCAGGCATGCCCCCAATTGGAGAGGGTACAGGTGCTATCCATTGATCTTCTAAACGGCGCATAGTTTTAAGGAATATTTCCGTCTTCGCTTCCTTGTGACGTAAGTTCGATTGCCAGTAAACTTCATTGCCATCGGGTGAAAAAGTTGGATAGCCATGTTCAACGGTACTATCAACTGAGATGATCCCAGGAGCAAACACAACAGGGATGTCTCCAGGTAAAGGCTGCCCGAGATAGTCTCCTTTTAAGCCAGAAATTTTTTGTGGAGGATTTTCTTGCATAGCTTTTTCTTTAAGATTTTTGAGAATTGCGGTGCTCACCCAATAAACATTCATAACAGTATCTGCTTCGTGACGTCTAAAAAATAAAAATTTTCCATCAGGAGAAAGAGAAGGATTGCTATGGTGAGCCGTTGTATTGTTGACTTTAGCACCACAACTATTCATGTTGATAGGTGTAGTCCACTCATCATTCCCTTTTTTAAAACTTATATAGAGTAGTCCATCGCGACGGGCACGATATGAGCCAAATATAAGATAGGATCCATCAGGAGCAATGAAGGGACTATAGTCAAAATAGTTTGAATTCATTATTGGACCAAGGTTCTCAGCTTGCATGGATTGATCGTCTAAACGGCTTATTCGCCAATTATCAATTCCGCCAAATCCTTCTGGACGCCTAGAAGAAATATAAAAAACTCCATCGGCGGATTCAGTAATATTTCCCTCATAAGCATCTGAATTGATGGGGGCTGGAAGCTTTTTTGGAACACCCCATTTTTCAGAAGTGCGTTCAATCATCCAAATATCACCTTCTTTATTGAAGTAGAGTTTTTTCCCATCTGCAGAAAAAACAGGATCACCAATATTATTGTTTATTGAAAATGGAGCTTCTGTCTGTTCTGTCCATTTGTTGTTTGCAAATTTGCTTTGATAAATTTTGTAGGAAACTTTCCTGTCCTTTATTTCAAGTACTCCAAAGTAACATTCTTTGCCATCGTGAGAAAAAGCGATATTTGATTCCAGGCGATCGTGTAGAGAAAATATTCCGGGGGCAAAAACAACTGCTGAATCACCGGGATGAGTTTGATCGAAATAATATTTTGTGTTATCTATATCACTTACCGGATTCGTATCTTTGTCTTTATTACACGCGCTAAATACTATATTGCTTGAAAGTAATATTATCACTAGACACAGCAGTTCTCTTTTTTTCATAAACTTATCCATTTAGTTGACCTTATTACATTTACAATTGATTAGATAAGTACAGTTGTTAGTCCACACTTAATTACTTAACTCACTTTTTTCTTTTAAACCATCAATGATATTCGTACTTACCCAATAAATGTTAGGTAACCCGCCTTCTTCGTCATATCTGCTAAAAAATATATACTTACCATCTGGAGTAATACTTGGGCATGTTTCATTGAAATTAGAATTTACTGTATTTCCAAGGTTAATTGGTTTTGTCCATGTTCCGTCTTCCTTCTTAAAACAAACGTGAATATCCTTGTCTTTTGTTTTGTCATTTTCTTTTTTGGCGTCTATCAATATAAAGTCTTGTGATGGGGCAATAAAACCGTGGCTGCCGTATTCAATTCCGGCTTCGAATATTTCGGGAAAATTGCCATCTTTGTTGGGAGCATAATACATTTTTCCTTTTGAAACATTTTTATAATAAAGATCTCCATTCTTCGCTTCGTTTGAATAAAAAACAATATCTTCATTTATCGGAGAGTCAAGTTGTATTGGATCAGTCCACCAGCTCCCGGAACGGGTTGCCTGCCAAATTTTGACATCTCTAGAATCATAGGCTGTGAAATATATTTTGTCACCACTATGATTCACAAAAGCCTCCATTTCTTCCTTTTTTACCCCTTTTGTTAAATTTGCTTTTTTAGGGGTCATCCATTTTTTGTCTATCAGTTTTGAGAAATAAACGCTTGAACCTTCGTCTTTCCTGTGAGCTGTAAAATATATTTCTTTTAAATCAGGAGAGTACGAAACACCATATTCATATCTCCCATTTACCGAAACAATTCCGGGGGCAAAAATAACCGCTGAATCAACAGGCAAGGGCTGATTGAAGTAGTATCCTTTATTATCTATAGCATTTTCTTTTTCAACCTTGTTTTCTCTAATTAATTTCAAAGTATATTCCAGCGTATATTCTTTATCATCTAATAAGTCCTCCAATGTTGGAGTTACTTTATAATCCGGTAACACCCCGGTTACTTCATCATTATTATGACCCGGCATATAAACTTTTGAGAGAGCAGTGATGCAAAATATTTTTGTTTCAGGTAGTTCAAATTGATTCCCATCACCATTACTTAATAATGGCTGCCCGGATTCTTCTCCTACGATAAATGCAGCTTGGTTATTTTTTGCTGCAGCCGGAAAACATGTTCCGGTGGAATATGACAATGGTCCGGTTAGAATGTATGTTGAGCCCGCGAACCGATTATCACGGTCAGAGGAGTGCTTTGGATACTCTTCAATAAAATAACCATCTTGAATAACGCCTAGTGATTTTTTGTCCTCGATAAATTCCTTTGTAAAGGGGCTTATTTTTGTCATTTTTTTCTCAATCAAATTGTATGGTTTATCTGTAAAATAAGACATCAATGAGTCTGCAAGGTCAGTTAAACCACCACCACTAAGATTATCTATAATCAAATGATTTATTTGTTTTTGAGAGATTACTGTAAACGCAGAATCCATAAAATGAAGAAAATCCTTAGGCGGCATAAACATTCTTTTATATATGTAGGCTATATCATTGTCATAAAACCGCAATTCGAATTTTGGTTTTGAGGGCTCTTGAAAATCATCCCAACTTGCTCCCTTTAATTTAAACTCAGTTTTATTTACTGTAACAGTGAAATCAGAAAATGAACCATAGACTAATGCCATAAATACATGAAAATCTTTTTCCAGCTTTTTTATTTTGTATGATTCTTTTTCTCCGGGAGTATACTTCACCAGATTCTTCAAGATTTCCCCCGATGTAACACCATTTATTTTTTCAATCATTGTTCCTTTAACTAGGTCTTCATTGTTTGAAAGATTTTCCTTTACATATAACGAGTTATTGAAAATGATTACCTTGAACGGAAACAGGGGACTAACCTCATTGGGATTTAGTTCTCCTGTGTATCTAAGTGTTGTATGGCCATCGATAACAACAAAAGGCTGCATTTTTCTAAAGAAATCCAGCGATGACATGGGATCGATAATATTATTTTTAATGCTGTCAATCTTTGTTTTAAAGTTATTTGCTTTGTAATGGTTTAGAAATGTAGGATGAACATCTTTTAATTTGGAAACCAAAGAGTCAATATCTGCCTTTATTTGCGTTGGCTTGAAAAGCTTAGGAGTTTCATCTTGTCCAAATAAAACTGTCTGAATTATCATAATCAATAGAATAGCGGTGCTTCTTATTGCATTTTTCATATTTGAGCGTCCATTTAGTTTTTAATAATACTACTGTAACTTATTAATGAAGACTACTGACAAGAAAATAAGTTGCTTTTTTTGAAAAATTGATTTTACACTTTGGGTTATTCTCTATTGAGATTCAACTCAATGATGACAAGAAAGATAAAATGCTGCATTGCGTTGCCGCTAACGTTTTTATATACATTGTTATGTTTAGTGGTTTCAATTTATTCTTTTTCTTATTCATGAATAATTTTTAAATTTCTAAAATATCCTTCTGAATTATTCCCAACCCAAAATCCTAACCAACCTTTTTTCCGTGAAATTAGTTGTTCAATAGTCAAAGATGGTTTCTCTGAATTATTTACGAATACTTTCACAGTAGGATATTTAATTATTATTGTCACGTGAAACCAATCATTTGGCTCTGGTACCGGGGATATTGTATTCTCATACTTTTCAGGATGCTTTTTTCTTAGTTTATACCAAGTATATTCAGGATGAGAGATGTATTGAACTGAATGACCATTTCTATCTGGATTTTTAAAATTAAAAGGACGAAAATATATGGCTTCATAGGTACTATCGTTCAAGCCATGAAATGCAAATCCAACAAAGCTTTTACCTTGCTCATCTTTTCCTTTAATATCAAGCTCAATCTTTCCATTTGTAAAAATTGGTTTTTTAATCCAAAGTAACCCATCTCCAGGTTTTCCATCTAAATGGACTTCCTTATCAATATTAATCTCTCTATTATGCAAAACCCATAAATCAGAGTTAATAATCTTTGTTAAATCAGGGATTATTTCATTTTCTTGTGCAAATAATGAAACTCCAACGAATAATTGAATAGTTACCAAAAAGAGTTTAATAATTTTCATTTTAGTTCCATAATTAAGTTTATTGAACATATTGTTTTTATATGATGATAAGCAAAGTCTATTTGTTTTCCTAAACCTAGATATTTTGCCTCAACTTTTTTAGTCTTCATTTCAGGTTTCATTTCTGTTTTTCAAACCAAAGATTTCTTACTCTTCCATTTGAAACATAAATTCCGGTCACGTCTCCCTTTTTATTTCTTTTGTACTTGGTTATCAACATAGGCCATTCACCTTCCAAAACATCATTTTTTAAAACTTTCATTTTAAAATCTCCATGACGAGAATGATGCCAGTATAAAGTATCATTTTCAACATAAATATTATAGGTTGTTTCTAGTTCCGGACTATAAAATTTACCGGTATATGACAACAAATCTTCGGTAGTAGTAGTTTGTGCTTCAAAATTCTCAAAAATAATTGGTTTGGCATTGTTTACAGTAACAAACATGGATTTTTGTTTTTTATTAATTACAAACTTAATTTTAAGATCTGCTGAATTAGTAAGCATTTGGAATTCATCATTTCCAATAGGAACAATAGGACTTTCACTAATGGAAGATCTGGAATATCTCAAGGTATCATTCTTTAAATATATTTTTCGCGCATAATTATCTTTATCATTCCAGTAGTCGGACTCATATTTTTTTAATTCATCGTTCGGAAGATAAATCTGTTTTAATGAATCATTCTTTTTCTCAGGCTCAATATTGTCAGCCTCTAATTCAGTTAAGAGAATTTCATAAATTTGATTCACTTTTGAACCGGACGATGAAGAAGAAAAATTAGTTAGCACAACAACACTCAATTTTTCATCAGGGAAAGTGCCAGCATAGGTTCTAAATCCTCCAATTGAGCCACCATGTTGAATTATATCATGACCTGAGTATTTATCTATGAATACTCCGAAAGCATAATTATTATCAGACCCATCATTTAGTTTATCAAGCGTTTTCATTAGTTTAAATGGTTCTTCCCAATTGGTCTGTGGGGTATTAAAATTATTCAACCACTTGAGTAAATCATTTGTTGTGGAATGTATATTTCCAGATCCAACGTATCCCCAATATTCTACCGCTCTCAGATAATTTCCATCTATAGTTTGATTATAAGATGTGGCATTATTTGTCACAACTCTATTGTATTGGTCTTCAACGTAGGTATGATTCATTCCTAAAGGCTCGAATATATTTTTCTTCATCCAATCTGGAAATTTATCGGCAGTAACTTTTTCTATAATTTTGACCATCAACATATAGCCAGTATTACAGTACATAAATTCAGATCCTGGTTTGAAATTCAAGTCCCTTTGCATATTCATAAATCTATAAAGATCTTCATTGGTTCTAGAATCGTCATCTCTCCATCCTGCCAGTCCAAGCATTGCATGCAAGCTTCTTAACCCACTAGTATGATGAAGCATCTGGCGTATTGTAATCTTCTCCCCGAAATCTGGTAATTCAGGTAAATATTTTCTTATATCATCATCTATTGATAACGTTCCTTGTATGTTAAGTAAGACAATTCCCATTGCTGTGAATTGTTTCGAAACAGATGCTATATTGAAAATGGTTTCGGTTGAATTGGGTACTAGATATTCTAAACTAGCTAGTCCATAAGATCTTGAAAAAACGATTTTGTCGTTTTTCATTACTCCGATAGACCCTCCCGGATGATTCGGTTTGTTCCATTCAATAAAGAGACTATCTATTTGGTCTATCTGGTATTGACTTATCTGATATTTAAAACTTGTGGATGTTAATTTTTCTTCTTGTGCATATAAACCAATATTAGAAATGATGAAAAAAAATAATATCACAATTACCCAATTTCTTTTTTTCATAACTGACCACTCCTTCTCTTCATAATTTATTATTTAATTATTCTTTATTTTCTAATTCTTTTAGTAAATCTTTTACCTCATTATTGTCAGGTTCTATTTCCTGTGCCTTTGATAAAGCTTTTTTAGCTAAATTGATGTCCCCTTTTATTTTATAAGCAAACGCTAAATCAAAATAAACGTGCCACGAATCAGGGTACTCTTCCCGATTAAATAAAAATAATTTTTCTGACGCACCTAAATCATAATCTATTATCAATCTGCCTAAGGCACTTATTTCCTCTTCACTATAATTATAGTTGTTAAAATTTATTGATTTATGATTTTTGTAAGTTGAGATTGCAGAATCAATATTTTCCTCTAAAAAGGTGTTTAATAAATTCGTTGATTCTGAATTATCCAATTTTTCATATATAGCAAAATTATTTTCCTGTGAATTGAGGCTTAATAGTTTGTTGTTCGATTGAATATTCTGGTTTAATTTTGCATCAAAAAAAGTTACTGCACTTTCACAAATAAATTGATAACTTTTCGAATAATTATGTTTTGTTGTATTGGTGTCGCAATTATCAAAATATGTCCAAAAGGATACAAAGCCAAAATGGGAAAGATGCGGCATTCTAAAGAAGAACTTTTCTTTTGATTTTATTGAATTAAAAAAAGGATATACCGAATTGCTACTACCATTACTCACAAGAAAATATGGAACTTCAGTTTTGTCTACATCATAATCTTTTAGTTTTGAAAGAGATATGTATAATGAATAGTCTTGACTGCCATCCATGCTAAAAATAGCTTTTACATTATTATGTTTCATTTGGAAGACAGCGGTTGCCAATCCACCAGTGCTAAAACCTAATAACCCAATATTAGAATAATTTATTTTGATCTTGTTTTCTATGTAATCAAGAATAAACTCCATATCCTCAACTTGTGCTAATATACTTTTCCCTATGTCTTTACGCTCAATTGAATTAGGGCCTGCTGAAGAAACTGAAATAACAAAAAAGCCGTGGCTTGCCAAATATTCGCAAATAATATGATTTTGAAACGGTGTTTTACTGTTAGACGGCGCATAAATGATTAAAGGAAATTCACCTTTTTCAATTGGAAGATTTAAGCATGCCTTTACGGGAGAGTCTAGGATTTGTTGAGTAGTAGTATTCAATCCAATCGCATATGAATTTTGTGCAAATTGAGCATACGCATTTACGAAATTGTAACTGTCGCTATCTATCACATCATTTGTTTTTGAAAATTCCTCTCGAATAGAAATTAAATCAATGTATTGCTTAAAGTTCATTTCGCTAATATCCGATTTCACTTTGGAGGGATACCAAAAGTTTATTAGCAAAGGACGGTAAGTTGTATCTTGATTGGTAGTATAAAGTCGTGTAGTATCAAATTCTTCATAGTATCTAAACCCTACGTTATATTCATCCTCTTTTAAGTTTGACATGCAAAGGAGATGAGTATTTACAATCAGCAATAATAATATTGTGAGTTTTGTAAATGGTAAGTCTCTTTTTTTTAGAATAATTTTTGTCCTACTCATATTAACATCTCCTTAGGTTTGTATTCTCAAAAGAAAAATGAAGACAATTATTGTTTAATTGATGAATAATTTTAAATAATACTGCTACAACTTATTTATAAAGACTACTGACCAGACAAAAAGTTGCTTTTATTGATAAATTGTTTTTAGGCTTGGGATTATTTTCTACTGATATTCAATTCCATCCTAATCATCTTATTCGCTATTTCTAAGCAAGCATTAGGCGTAGAGCCAAAATCACACGAATTTGTAGCCACCACAAAAGCTCTATTTAATTTTGGAGTGACTAAAACTAAAGCATACCAAATTTCATTGCTTCCGGCATGATTAAAGGTTATTCCTTTTGCCCATTCATGTTCTGCAACACCCCATCCACCAGCGTAAAAGTGGTCGCCAACAGGTTCGATTAATTTGTCTAAATACTTGCGTTCCAGAATTGGGTTTACTTTTGTTAACCAAAGAGAAATAAATTTAGCCCAGTCAGCTATGCTACAATATACTCTGCCTGCAGGTCCGATTGCTTCGTCATAGTAAGATTCACTTGGCCACCATTTCCATAAAAATTTATTGTGTCCCCATGGCTGAGCAGTTGATTTGGAAATATTTGGATTACCGAATCCGGCAGTCGACATCCCCAAAGGATCGAACAAACGTTTTTTCATTAAAACTTCCCAGCTTAAGCCCGTTATTTGTTCTGCCATACAAGCGGCAATTATATACCCAAAATTTGAATAATGGAACTTATCAATTTCGTAAGTAGCTGGCGACTTAAGATTATCCTCTAAAATTGCCAAACGCCTTGCTTTAATTTCTTTTGAACTGAATGCCCCATCATCGGTTGGATTTTTCGGAATCCCGGCACGGTGGGTAAGCAGTTGCCACAATGTGATTTTATGATAATCGGTATGAATTCTGTTTTTTAGTCCCGGAATAGCTTCTATCAGTTTTGTGTTCCAACTAAGCTTCCCTTCTGCTACCAAAGTGGCGAGCATAGTAGCAGTCATTGCTTTTCCACATGAACCAAGATGAACCACATCGTTAGTGGTAAATGCAATACCTGAACCAATTTTACGCTCTCCCGCAGAAGCTATGGCAATAATGCTATCACTTGAGATTATTGCAGCTATCATTCCGGGTGTCTCCCCATCAGCTACTATTCTATAAAGTAATTTGTGAATTGAATCTGATTTGATCGATTCCGGCATCGTTTGCAAACCAACAGCCTGTTTCTCAGTTGAGATATCTGTTTTCTTGGTAGAGAAACAACTTATTAGAAATACAAGAAGAAGGATGCTCAAGAAACCAATTCTAATCCTTTTCATGTTTTATCTTCTATTATTTTACAGATAACGTCGTCTCCTGCATCCGGATGCATAGTCATACTTTCAATTTCCCCGGTATCATTTATATTAAATGAAAATTCATACGGCGAACCCTTAATAAAAAAAGTCGTTTGAGATTTTGGGAGCAATGGAATATCTCCTTGACCAGGTATTTGCAAAATCAACTGACTATCTTTATTTATTACAGTAAGAATCATACCCGGAGATAGCTCATATTTAGCGACATAGGTTTCCAGCACGGCATCTTCAACAGTTACATCTTTGTACAATTCCTCTTTTGTCGGTTCGGGAACCGCATTTAATAACAATCGTCCTACCATTGCATAAGAGGGGGGTTCTGTTGCATTTTTTGTTACCGGGAAACCTGTTATTCCTGCTTCTGATTTCTGTCCTGCTTCGGCAACAAAACCGATGTTTCCATATTTATCCGGATAAAATCTAAATAAATGACTTGCGCCAAAATAGCTTGAGTAAAGGAGTTTGCTGTTTTTAATATCAATTACAGAAACGAATGATTTTCTGAGTCCAAGAAATGAAGAGTTAAAGGCCTTTTCACAAACCGGATATTCTGAATATAAAGCATTTTCAGTAAGTGGTAAATCAGCAGAGTTCGTTAATCCTCCAATAACAATAGTATCTTTATTGATAAAGTTTGCTGACCACACGCGATCTTCGTCACTTCCTCCAAACAGGGTAGCGTATTCTAAGGTCATCGTTTCGGAATTGAATAAAGATATAAAACAATCGAGGTTACCTTTCCCATTTTTGCTGATCGCATTATCAGTTACCGGAAAACCTTTGGCCGTTACACTGCCGCACAGGATTAGTCTATTAGGTTTGGTCCACTTTATAAATGAACTCGAATATGCATTGGTCGCAAAATAGCTTAAATAAGAAATTTTGTGATCTGTTGCATTTATTCTAGCAATATAATGATCCATTAAATATCCGGATTCAGGTACCATTATCTCTTTTCGAAAAGCATTTTCCGTTACTGGTAGGCCTGCAGTATGCGTAGCACCAACAATATAAATATTATCTTTGTCGTCGATAGTAATTCGCGGTATCCCTTCTCTTGGGCTGCTTCCAAAGAAAGTAGAAAACAGAAGTTTTTGACCATCGGAACTCAATTTGGATACGAAACCCTGATTGTTATCATTATTGTCAATATTACCTTGTGTTAGAGGAAAGTCATGAGACATGGTAACTCCCACTATAATAACATTACCTTTAGAATCAACTTGAATACCTCCTGCTCCTAATGTTTCCTGTACCTCGCCTCCGATAAATGTAGAAAAAACAATTTCAGTCCCGGTAGGATTTAATTTAGTCACAAAAACATCACCGCCCCATGATCTTGCTCCGTTAAAACTGGTGTCATAAGCTCCCTTAGTTGTAGGAAAATCTGATGATTCTGTTCCTCCAGCTATATAAATATAACCTGCATCATCAACCGTAATTCCTGAATGATGTTCTCTTTTTGTACCACCAATAAGTGTAGCAAAGACTAATTCACCTTCGGGTGAATATTTTGCCACAAAGACATCGGCCAATCCATCGCCTTTTAATTTTGTTTGGTATGCACCTTCTGTAGCAGGGAAATTCTTATCCTTGGTATTACCTGAAATATAAGTATAACCTTCGCTATCAGTATAAATATCTACACCTGATGCATATTTATCGATTTGTGAGAGATATGTAGAGAAACCAAGCGTAAAAACCGTTGTATCTGGCAGTTGGTTTGTCTGTGACTTTAGAATTCCTTGACTAAAAAAAAGTGCGAACAAAATGAATGTGATTTTTTTGAACATTATTTCCCCCTAATTCTTAATAAGACCACTGTGGCTTATTTATTCGGACGACTGAACGGACAAAAAGTTGCTTTAATTAAAGTAATATTTAATCTAAAATCATTTCTTCAAATATTAAACTCACAACACATTAGCTATACTGTCCCATTTTTTCAATAATAATTCTTTTAGCAACTTCTATTATGACAACTTAATATCTGTTGTTTTTTTAAATGAGGGGACATTGGCTTTCATTTATTTTTGATCTGTTAGGTATTAAGGAATAATAAGTTGAATCTGGTCAAAACCTATTCAGTTTTCGGGTGAAAACTGGTCGTGTTTAGTTTTTCTATTTTTACTTTTTTTTTTGACTAATTTAAGAGATCAAAATATCTATTTCTTTCTTAAAATAGTTGGGTTCCATATTTACATTATTCGAGGTGAATTATTTAATGTCGTTCCTTATTTCAATAAAATCATTGTCTTAGTGGTAGTAGTATTTTTTGTGACTAATTGATAGAAGTAAATACCGGAACTCAAATCCTTCCCGTCAACTGTAACATTATAAGATCCACTGTGTCTATACTCGTCAACAACAGTTTTTATAAGTCTGCCTAATGAATCGTATATGATTATTTTTACATTACCATTTTCTGATAATACATAACTTATTTTTGTAATAGGATTAAATGGATTAGGATAGTTCTGCTTAAGAAAGTTTTGTATTATATTATTTTTCTTTGATACTGATGTCAATGAGTAATGAACAAAATCTAATATTTCTATTGTATAATATTTTTTCATATTAATATCTGTTCGATTTGTAATAATACCGGTTACAATTACAGAGTCACCAAAATTTGGAACATATCCATTCCAGGAAAATTCACCGTTCCAAAACCAGCCATTGCTTTCCAATACTAATACTTTTTCAGATGTTTCTAATGCACTAACAACCCCCGGAATGCAAGGAACAGTTAGGCAGGGATTGCCAATTATTGAATACTTGCCAATTATTTGTGAAGTATCTGGTTTTTCAATAAGTAAATCCCAATCAATAACACCACTTTCAGTTGTTTGAGAAAAACGCACAATTCCAAAATCCAGAGCGAACCAAGTATTTTTGATACCAATATCAGGGCAGGGCAGATCCTGATGAATAAATTGTTGCGTATTAATAAATAACCTCTTGGGATTAAATACTGAATCTGTATTACTGACAAGAGTGATTAAACTTCCCCAAATGCACTGATTGAGTGGTAAATTCCTAAGACTAGAATCATGAGGAATTTCCCAGCTATTGTTAAGCTCCGTTTTGAAATCAAATAATAAATATTCTGTAGTATCCTGCATATTCAAGGCAAATATTTCATGCGCATCCGGTCGCAGCCAATATCTGGGCAGGTTAGGACTTTTACCATAGGGAGCAAAAGAATAATAAAACTTTTCTTTAATGCTTGCGGTATCTTCAATCGAAGCAAATAATGAGTCAGGTGTCTCCTGATTTACATAAGTCCATTTTTTACCTAATTCCAAAAGAAAATAAGGGGAGTTGTGTTGCTGTGGATAGTTTGCATCCTTTATTAATAAAAAAAGTAAAAGTATAAATAAGAAATTTTTCATCTCAATATTCTTTTTTAGAACAACCTTATTTCAGTTAATTAAGTTTACTTTCTTGCTGCAAATCCGCCGTCAATAAATTACAAGCTAATCTTTATTGAATAATTTAGCAACAGATGGTTTAATTAGTTAAAATTATTAAATCTAGTCAATCGCGAGTGGCAAAGTTAGAGACCGGTGATCCATCTGTATCTCTCGATCTAATTATTAGGTCTCTATTAGCTCTTGGAACTTCTAAAGAAGATTTAGCCCGCACAAAATCATCTTAAATATATTTTGTGAATTCGTACGCATCTGGTCTGCTCTCGGCAGTTGAAACTAATATTTCTTGTTGCTGTGACTATTCATTAAGAGTCTTACCACAAATTATAATCATAAGCTTATGGGTAACAAGAGAAATCGGCTGTAATCATTATCCTTTCAGATGTTTGGGATATTATTTTTCCATTGTTATGAGCTTTTTTCACGTCTCAATATTTTTACAATTCGATTATATATGATTTCTGCTAAATTCCATTCATATCCATCAAAGTTAGTTGTATTATTAAATTGAATAACAACTGCATCAATGTCTTTGTGGTATTTAGCAAAACTTTGGTAACCAGGAATCAAACCGGTATGATCATAAACGTAAATTGAAGAATAAACTTCCTGTTCACCTTCATCGAACAATGAACCATCGTTTAGTGCACGTAAGAATATACCCACATCTTCTGCTGTTGCTATCATTGAACCATAATCAGCAGTTTTTATATCTTCCTCAATTCCAAAATAATAGCCGCTCATTAAATCTTCCATATTAATATCATGAATCGAACCGAATGTATTTTTTAGTCCGTGAGGGATCAAAATTTCCTTTTTGATATATTGGAATTTGCTAGAACCAGTAACCTTTTCTATGAGTTCTGAAATCAATAAATAATTGGTATTGGAATATTCATAGTCCTCATCAGGTTCAAAGTTAGCAGGCAAATCAAGCACTCGCTCAAGCGCTTCTTTACTGCTTTTCGGCGGGTTCACCCAAAAATTCGGTGTATTTGTTAGATTAGGAATTCCGCTTCGATGCTGTATCATCATTCTTAAGTTTATTCTTTCAGCATTTTCAATTCTTCCGACTAGTTCCGGAAAGTAATCAGCGAGAGTATTATCTAAAGATAAACTTCCATCATTTACTAATTTAGTGACAGCAACAGCATCATATAATTTACTGATACTGGCAATCTTAAATAATGAATGTGGATCGGTAGGTATTTGGTTTTCTCTATTTTTCCAGCCTGCGGAATAAAACTCGGGTGGCTTGCCGGATTGATCTACATAAACAATAATTCCATCAAATCCGTGTTCGATTCCTTCATCTAATTGTTCTTGAACTGTATCAGGTAGTGGCAATATCCAGGCCTTTACAAGAATCCAGGGTACAAAAAACAAGGATATTATAGTTGCAATTAATAAGACTATTCTAAGTATTAGTTTTTTCTTTTTATTCATCATATCATATATTTATTAGAAATTCATCTTTTTGTTAAATTACTTGAAATGTTTGATATTTGCTCACTGAAATAATCTAATGTATTTATTGCATACACATGTATGATTTGCAGAACTCATTTCATTCTTAATTTACGCAGACTAGTTTTTGCTATTCTTTCAATTATGCTTCTTGCTTCCAAATCAAGCTTTGCAGTTTCTACATCCCAAGCAACTTTTACGTCAAATGTATTAGAAAGTTTTTTTACAGCAATTTCGTTTAGATCTTCATAAGTAATTTCTTATTGTTTCTTGACTGTATCAATTATGAAATCCTTAATAAGGTCGTATCTTTTTTAAGAATGTTAACACCTTTTCCCCTTGTGGATGAAGGCTTAAAATTCTTTCCAATTTACTTGTTATTTTTAATTACCATTAAATTCTCAGTGAATAAAAATTTACAACTAAATTGCAATTTTAGATATTTTTATTTTTTTTCATATCCATAATATTCCATTCTTGACTTGTATAGAAGTTAGTTTGGTTTGGGAGTGCTTCCGTCAAATATTAATTTTGAAGAAAATAACAATATATAATCCTTGAAAAATGAGACACAATGTGAAGTAAAAGACTCTTTCTATTGTTTCATTTTCAAGAGAAAATATCACCATTTTGAACAAATTCTGTTGGTCTTCACAGATTTTCAATCGATTTGAAATTATCTTTTTCCAAAAAACAAGTTTCAAATTCTGCTTTTGTTGTTCAACTCTTATTGAGAGTTTCTATCGAATTATTTATAACCATTCGTTTAATAAATGTATTCCAATTCTTCATAACAGTTTAATTTTGTGATTTGCTATAAGGTCGATTTAATGATTCTGTAAGTAAAACCCATTGAATAATTGTTATTCCTACAGCAATTTTTACAAGCCAATTAAATCCTTCACCTAAAATAAAAAATATAAATGCAAAAACTGTAAGAGCTATTGCAATAATAAGCGGTTTCAAATTAATATCAGTCCAATTATAAATTGGTATATTCTTTTCTTTTGCCTCTTTAACAACTAAAGCGATTGTACAAAATAGAAACACGATAAAAGGGATAACAAGCCAAATAATTGATATTGAAATTCCCCAAGTGCCAAATGATATCTCCATTTCCGGCTGTAAACTTCCATAAATAACTACAGCCGTAATTAAAAAATGCCAAGCCAATAAAAGAATGTGGTATAAAGATCTTAGTTTTCCTCGTCCTTCTATAAAAAATAAAAATAATGCAAAAAATATTATAAAGAGAAGAAGCCAAAACTCACCGATAAACCCTTTTCCACTGAGATTAAAAATACTCCAACTTGATATTTCTGGTTTGAAAAGAATTCTCATTGTTGAAGTCCAGAAGAAAGTTGTAGTTAAAACTGTCCACACTAAAACTATTCCACGAAGATTTATTTTAGTACTTTTCATAATCTTCTCCTTTAATGGATGCCAAAAATTTATGTGTTATGAAGTTAAGTAAAATACAAAACTTAATTTTCCATTCAGTTATTTTGTTCGTTTACTATAAATTTATATTCTGATTGCTTAACGACAGTCTTGATAAAATGTGTATATAGATTATTTGTGGTCCTGAAATCTGAAACAGCAATTCTCATAAATATAATTTAAATCTGTATTCTGTTCAAGTAGATGAGTTTCAATTCTTTTTAATATTTATTGGAAATATCTGTATAGTCCTGAAATATGTTGACTAAAATAGAATAAAATAGTCAACCAATTTTAGGACACATCACACATAGCAATAAAAAAATAAAACAAAATATAAGTGAGACAAAAATGATAAATTTAACTACTTAATAAGTTACAGTATGGAATTATGGTTAAACGGAATTATGGTCTAAACTGTTTTAAAAACTTGGATGAATCATTATTTGAGTATGCCTCAAACCATGATTTGTCAAGTCTTGAAATCCATCTCGATAAAACCTATACCACAGTTGAATCTTTTACTGATTCAAAAATTGAAAAATTAAATCAACTTGCTAAAGACAACAATGTAAGAATGGCGTTGCATAATATGCACACTGTTAATATTGCCGATATTTTACCTTACTATAGAAAAAAAGGCATTAAGTATATACTCGAAATTGTAAGCCTTGCAAACAAAATTGATGCATCACATATAACGGCACACATCGGAAGTTTTTATTGGTTTCCTGCAGAAAAATCAATGAGAAAAAAAGCATTGGATCGGTTTATAAAAAGTGTAGGATCAATTATGGAAGAATGTGAAAAAAAGAAAGTATGTTTTGCTCTAGAAAACGCTGTCCCGCTCCCATTCGGATCTGAGTATTACTATTTAGGTGATCACTTAGAAGATTTCCACTATATATTTAGTCGTTTAGATTCTGATTATTTTCAACTCTGTTTAGATACTGGTCACGCCAATGTTGGGGATGGAGTGCTAAATTATATTACGGAGTTTAGCTCTAGAATTAGAGTAATCCATTACCACGATAATAAAGGGGATGATGATAATCATCTTCCAGTTGGAGAGGGAACAGTTGATTGGATAAAAATTGCTGAGGCACTAGCCAAAATAGAATTCACTGGGCCATTTATAAGCGAATGTCGAGAAATTGATCCTCATGAGGCCGCAAAACGATTTGAAAAATATTTTGAATATTTATAAATATTAATTCTGCATTGGACTTTATATTGCTTCTCCGGTAAACTCGAAACTTAGGCTCTTCTGAATACTGGAAATTTGAGAAAAAGTGTTTTTCAAAGTTGTCTGCTCAATTTGAGTTAGCTTTTCTGGATTTACAAAATTATCTGCAACTTTATTTTCTGAAATTTCAAAAATCTGATGTTTAAATCTTAATTGCATTAAAAAATTATAAGCCAATGTTAGTTCTTGGTAAGTAGAACGTTTGAGTAGATTGTTTTCAAAAAGTAATTGAAGTCTCTCTAAAGTATTAGTATTTCGAATGGAATTTTTCAAAGAATAAATTCTTGCAAATTCTGTTATCGGCATCAATGCTTTTTTTATATCGAAAGTCTCAGGATGCTCTCCACTTGATTTCGTAACAATATTCCCGAGTAATCCTACCGGGGGCTTGTGCTGCAAACAATTAAGAGTAAGATGCTGAAAGAAAGCAGCTTTATTTTTAGCAGTTGCAAGAACATGATTACGTAATTCAATGCATAAAGTTTCATTGCCATAAACTGATCTGAAATCGAAAAATATGCCTAACCGCAAAAGATCGTCTGGCGTAGAATTTATAATCCAGCTAGAGAATTTTTCTTTCCAGGCGGAAAATGGCATAACCCATTCTGGATTTTTTGCCATGTTATTCCCTTTGCAAAAACTATATCCAATATAATCTAACTGATTGCAGACTTTTTCACCCAATTTTAAGAAGTATGGATTTATTGATTCATCATGATTATCACCATAGATAATGGCGTTATCCTGATCCGTTATTAAAGTTTGCTCTTCTCTCCCTTCACTCCCAAATGCTATAAAAGTAAAAGGTGCAGGGGGTAACCCAATTTCATTAATCGTCAACTCTATTACTCGTTTTACAACCGAGTCAGAAACTGATGAAATGATTTTAGTTATATTTTTGGTTTTTGCTCCATTATTTACCAATGTTTTTATAATAAGTGGTAATTTTTCATGACTCTCCCTTAATTCTTCTTTGGACTCCGCTCCCGAAATTTCTCTCATCAGATAAGTGGTTGAGCCTCTTTGGATATGTAATAATTCTTCACTACTTATTGTTGCAAATATTTTTCCATGACTATCTTTTACTGCCAAATGTCTTGTTGATTTATTTTGCATAAGCAGAAGTGCTTCAAAAATAAGTGAGTTGGAGTTTATTGTAATTATTGGAGAGGTCATAATTCCAAAAATTGGTTTACTTGTTTCATATCCATCAGCGGCGACACGGTCACGTATATCACGATCAGTAATTATACCCACAAATTCTTTGCTATCAGATGTTACAAGAAGTGCACTATATTTCTTTTTTGACATTAGTTTTGCAGCAATAGCAACAGGCTTATTCATATTGCATGAAATTATTTCTTTTGCAAAAAGTTTTATTGGTTGGTTTAGAAAATGTAACGATGACTGCAATTCAGTTATAAGATTTTCTCTCTCTTCATTAAGTTTTATTCTTGTTGTTACATCTTCAATTATTCCATCGCAATAAGATTGGTTACCATCTTCATCTTTAATTAGCACGGCAGAAACAGAAAGCATTGAAGCTGAACCGTCTCCACGCGTAATTTGAACGATACTATTTTTAACGGACCCAGTTTCTGTAATATTTTTAATAAATGCATTTCTATCTTCAGCTTCCCGAAATAGATCGAAAATACTTATTTCAAATAATTCTTCCTTAGAATTGTAGCCCAGTAATTCCAATACAGCTTTATTTGCTTCAATTATTTTTCCCTTTCGTCCAAGTGTAGTTCTAAAAACTCCAATATTGATAATATTTGTAAGTGTGTTAAATTTTTCTTGTGATTCATCAAGCTGATCGGATATTTCTTTAGTCTTACTGAGATCCTTTATTATAACAGTATATCCAGATTTTTCACCAAAGGAAATTTCGGAAGTAAACAACAATACATCAATTAATTTACCATCTATTGTTTTAAGTCTTGCTTCAATTTGATTTCGTTCAAATTTTCCTTTAAGAAGATTCTTAAAGTGGTCTTGACCACTAATTTTTTCTTTTTCAACCCCACATAAAATTTCCGAAAGATTACTTTCAAAATTTTTATAGCCTAGTTGATCGTATAATACTTGATTTGCATATACAAATTCACCATCAAGAATCATTACTAAACCTTCTGTTGAAGCTTCAACCAAAGTTCTGTATTTTGCTTCAGATTCTTTCAACCCTTTTTCTGCATCACGTTTTTCTTTTTCAATTTTAAGACTTTGTTGAGTAACAAAAGCCAGAATAAATCCAAGGATAAGTAATATTCCAAATGATATATAAATCAGTCTTTGTTCCAATCTAGCAATTTCTTCGGCAACATCTTCAATATAAATGCCGGTACCAATAATCCAACCCCAGGGTTCAAAACTTTTTACATATGAAAGTTTTGGGACTATTTTGGTTGAGTCGTCTTTCCATTGCCACATGTAATCAACAAATCCAGATCCCGAATCTTTGATAATACTTACAAATTCTACAAATAGTTTTTTCCCAGTTGGGTCTTGATAGTCTGATAAGTCAGTACCATTAAGTTCTTCACGATATGGATGCATAATCATATTGGGATGTTTATCGGTAATCCAAAAGTAATCTTTCCTGTCATCACCATATCTTAGATATTCAATTCTAGTTAGAGCTTCTTTCTGTGCTTCTAATCTTGTTAAAACGCTATCCTGCTCAAGCTGTTCAAATTCTTCAAAAACCGACCAGGCAGAATTGGTGAGCTCGCTAATCATCTCCCGTTTCCGATCTAGTATATTTTCTTCGAACTCTGGTATAATAATTGAAAAAATAGATATTGTAAAAAGACAAAATGCTAATAGGGTAGGGAGTATAATTCTAAGAATAAAATCTTTCCAATTACTTTGAAGGGGCATAACATTTTTCCGAAAAATGTTTTAATGAAATAATAACTTATCAAATATTTGGTTAAGATTAAAGGAAAAGAGAGTACATGTTTTGCATAATACAAAAGTTAATACTGTTACCAAAAATAGTTTTCAAAATATTGCGATGAATAATGACTTTATTTACCGCATAATTTGCAGCTAATAAAAGTAATTATTTATAAGTTAAAACTAAATTGGTCACAAATAGAATCCCGCACATTGACACGGGATTCTATTTAAACTACCTACTCAGCTGTTTCAACATAGTTGTGTACATTTATAGCTAAGAACTTTTTTATTTCAATAGGAGTTTTATCTTTTGATAGTTTTGATGCGACAATATTTGTTATAATTGCAAGAGGAGCACCTAACCAAGCAAAATACCAAGCATTAAGATAGTAACTAATAAATTCTTGACCCGGTAATCCACCACCATACTTGCCAACAATAAAATAAACTAACGCGATTAAGGAAATACCGCCACCTGCTATTAAACCAGCCCATGCGCCGGTTCTGTTTGATTCTCCCCACCAAATTCCAAGTAAAAACAATGGAAAGATTGTACAACCAGCCAGTGAAAATGCAACAGCAACTAATTGAGCTATTAAGCCTAGATTTAATAAAGCAACCACAGAAACGGCAGCAGCCATTAATATTGTTCCAACTCTTGCCATCAACATTTGTTTCTTTTCAGTTGCTTCTGGATTGATCACTTTGAAATAAAGATCATGTGAAAAGGCGGAAGCTCCCGCGACTAATAGACCAGAAACAGTAGAGAATGCGGCAGATACAGCACCAGCGGCTAAAAGTCCAATTATTAGAGGGAGAAGATCACCTAACTGAGCAGTGTAAACCACGATTGCATCCTTTGCTAATTTTCCAACTTCAGGATTTGCGGATAAAATTTTACCAAATGCTGAATATACTGGAGCACTCCAATAAAGAATACAAATAAAGAATAATCCCCATACTACTGACCATCTAGCATCATGTGCTCGCGGTACTACATAAAATCTTTGGATAACGTGCGGAAGACCAGCAGTTCCAATCATTAGTGAAAAGCATATTGCAATCCATTGGAATGCTGATTGACCTGTTGCCGGATCCCACGGCATCGCGAACTCGGGCGAAGGGAGAATAGCAAAATCATGCCCCATTGCCGTTAGTCCTTTTCCTGGGGCTATTCCATTAACAATATCAGTAACAACTGCACCATACCCAACTTGAGGTAAAAATGCAAAGTATCCAAATTTATAACAAAGAATAAATAATGGAATTACAAATGAAATAATAATTATCACGTATTGAATCTGCATATTTTTTGTAACACCTAACATTCCAGAAATAAGGGTGTATGTTAATACCACAGATGCACCAATTAACACAGCCCATGTATAATCAATACCTAAAATCCATTTAAACATTAAACCAATACCTGCGAACTGACCAACACAATATGAAAATGAAATAAAGATAGCCAGCCCTGCACCAAATCCACGTAAACCTTTAGAATAGTATCTATCGCCAATAAAATCAGCGGCAGTGTATTTACCATATCGTCTAATTTGTCCAGCCATTAAAATTAAAAGCAGCACATAACCACCTGTCCAGCCAACCACATAAGATAATCCATGATATCCTGAACCATACATAATTGCAGCCATTCCCAAAAATGAAGCAGCACTCATCCAGTTTGAAGCGATTGCCATACCAGCACCAACTGGTGAAATTTTACGACCAGCAGCCCAATAATCTGATGTATCTTTTGCACGGTTAAAAATACCAACCATAACAAAAAGAATTAGAATTGAAATAAGAATTACAGCCGGACCAAGTTTAAATTCTCCTTCTAGCTGGGTTGCACTTTGAGCATTTAGTGAATTTGAAGCAAAGAATATGAGTATAAAACCCATTATAATTTTTATATGTTTTAACACAGTTTCCTCCGTAGAAAATGATTTCTTTAATTTTTTTTAAGATTCTTCAACAAACTCATGTTTCTTGTTTAATCTATCAATTACTAGAGCATAGATTAAACATAGCACGACAAAAAGAATAAGAAGAAACTGCGCTGTATACCAATAGTGGAAAGGGAATCCAATAAAAGTGGTATCAGTTAAAGTGCTTCTGTTATGAACCAAATAGAGCTCCATAATACCTGGAAGTGCAGCTTTAACTTCATCACTAAGTTGGTCAGAATCAGCTTTAACTAAAGAAAACGGGAGGAGGTCTGTCATAATTTTATCGAAACCTTGTTCACTCAAACCAATAACTTTTGCCGCTGTGGCAATAGAATTTGCATTAGGCTTTGTTTCCATAACTTGTCTAACACTATCAGACATATTAGTGTATACAGACCAAGTTAAAGATGATTTCAAAATTGCCTTATGATTATCGCTTACCGCGATATTTTTTCCGAGGACAGAAAGGAGTGATCTTGAGAATAATTGTTTTGATTCTACCGAGATTTCTTGATTTTCAACTACTGCTTGCCAAACTGAATTAAAATCATCGTAGGCCGGCTCAGGAGTCGGCTCATTTAGAAGTATTAGTAACCCTTGAAATCCAAAAACTGCCACAAACCATACTATTGCAAGAATCGAAATAAGCTTCTTATTAGCTTTTGCATGATCGGAGAGTGGTTTGAAGAAATTGACACTATACTCTTCGTGCTTTGTCATGTGGGTACCCGTTAGTTATTTTATGGATTGATGTTAGAAAACATATATGGAAGGAAGAATTGCTAAGTAGAATAGAGTGAGAAATAGAATGTATAATATTTATCATTTATTAAATTCTAGTTTATCAAGTTAACGGTCACGGACAATTATTCTGTCTTTTTATATTCATAAAAGACTTTTAAAATTAAGTAATTAATTGGATAAAAGCATCTTAAAATTTCGTGAGGGATTTCATGCATAATTGATTATTTCACTTTAACATTATAAAAATCCTATTTCAGCCTATTTTCGCACTTTACTTAAAGTGGTCATTGGCATGAGCTGTTTATTTGGCTTTTTTAAAAACTACTGCCATTTCTTCACTATTTGAATTATAGGGTGAACCACATACATCTGAATATAGACTTTGAACTGTAAATTTTCTCTTTTCTAATTCTTCTATTAGAGATTCAGGACTAAAATATTGTAGCCAATTATAAACAATACGATTCCTATCTTTCTCAACTATTGTATATTTATCTAGTACGACTTTCTGTTCTTCATATTTGAATATATTTAGAAAGCCATAGTACTTTTTAGCTGACCAAAAGCTATTTAGTAAATTTACTTCATATGTTGATTTTTCTTTTATTGTTTTATATGCTTCAATTGTATGAACATCTATTAAAATTGACCCACCCGGTTTTAAGTGCTTATAGAATTTTTGAAGCAGCGTTTCTCTTTGCTCAGGGCTCAAGGCACAATAGTCACACATAATCATTGTAATTAAATCAAATTGTTTATCAGTGTTATATAAAAGATAGTTCTGATTAACATAGTCAATATCTAAGTTTTTTTCTTGTGCAACTTTTCTTGCATATTCAATTGACCTTTTTGAAAAATCTATCCCGGTAACATTTGCCCCTTTTTCTGCAAATCTTGTTGTGTATAAACCTGGTCCGCATCCAAAGTCGCATATACTTGATGTGCTGTCTATATGAAATTTAGTAATAATCCAATTAACCGAATTTTCGATAAATTTTTTATTACGAGAGGAAGCATTAATATTTTCGTCTAAATGATATTTTAACATCTTTTTCGAAGTGTATTCGTCAGTCCATAATTCTTCAGCTGTGTAATACTGAAAAGGGTTTGGTTTTGTGTTAATATCTTCTAATTTCTGATACATAACATTTTCTCCAATATTTTGCCACATAACGAGACAAGAGCTCAGGCGATCCGGCTTTGGCAGGTTCGACTGAGCGATCTGTTAATGTAATATGTTTTTCAAGTGTTCTTTTCCGTCTAAAGAGCATCAAAATAAGTGAACACTTTCACTTTATTTGAATAGTGATTTAAGTACGTCTGTATTTAAAGTTCATTTAATAAATGTTTTGTAGCGTTGTCCAAAGATACTAGAAAATAGGTTGAAGTGTCAAAGTAGTGTATATCATATTTTTCGCAACTTTCTTTGAAATCATTGTCTGCTACAATTTAGTTTATTACTTTATTGCCGAACAGCAATATTAAAATTCATCATTTCACTTTAACATAATAAAAATCTAATTTCAGCCTATTATTTCGAACTCTATATAAAGTGGTCATTGGAATGGGCTTGTTTGGCACTTCTCAATTAACTTAGCGAATTCATTAAATCATAAAAATACTTCGATTCTCGCGTTTTATATAAACTATACCAAGCTTTCAATGTTTCTTCTTTAAACAATTTAGTAAGTCGCAAAACTTCATAACTAAATTCTAAGGGTGCTAGTCCAGTTGCGGTTACCAAGTTTGTATCAATGACAACTGGTTCATTTATATAATTATTGCTGCCATTATAATTTGAACATACCATTTCCAAATATTCTTTATCATTACTTGTATGTTGGCAACTATTTAATATCCCCGCCTCTGCCAATGCTGCCGTGGCGCCACATATTGCACAAACAATAACACCTTTTTTCAATAATTCAGTTACCATATCTATGACTCTTTTATTCTTGACATCCATCCATGTATCTGCTCCTGGTAATATTAAAATATCGTTTTTGTCGAAATCAACATTTTGGATTGATTCATCCGGAGTTATTTCTATCCCACCCATCGTATTTATTGGTTTTAAGGAATTCGATATTTTTATAATGGAGATGGGTTTATTTTTATTCTTGAAATATCTACCCGAATTCAATTCTGCTGTAATATGACTTATTTCCCAATCAGCAAGAGTATCTAAAACATATAGATAAATATTCATAATTTTCTCCTTACGAAATAGTGCCTAACGATGCTGCTGATAAGCGTTAACCCATAAAAGTAAGACTTTCATCGTAAGCGCAGTTTAAAACAATGTTATTCAATAGAACTACATTAAACAAGTTAGCCGAAATAGCTTGCCCCGCTTTGCTGAGGAACGACTAACTCTAAAATTTATAAAATGCCAAATGGGAAAAGGACGTCCGCTTGAGTCCCCCATAAAGACATTTGTCTTTATTCAAAAAGTAAATGACAGTGTTAAAATTCATCATTTCACTTTAACATTTTAAAAATCCTATTTCAGCCTATTTTCGCACTTTACTTAAAGTGGTCATTGGCATTTGCTTTTTATATGGTTTATCAGACCCAATAAAATGACTTATATCTTTTTACCTATATAGAAAACATAGCCGTAAAACTCTTTATATTTAGTATATAATTCAGCCTCATGTCTCTCGCTTTCTATAAACTTTTCCACAGTTTTGTTACCAGCGTACTTTTTCATAAAATGCTCCTGTGCAGAAACTTGTGGTTTATAAAAATGCTCTATCCAACAATTTTCAGGTAATACAAAAGTTGCAATTGGAATATACCCGGCTTTTTGCATCTGTGTAACTTTATTTGGAATAGTATCGATTTCTGGATAGGCCTTTTTCCAAAAGCTCTCTATTTCTGTAGGTCGCTCTTCAGTAAACCATGAAGCTTCTGAAACTGCTAAATAACCACCTACCTTTATAAACTTATGCCACTCCTTTAGTCCACGTTCAAATCCAATATTATAGATCGCTCCTTCGGACCATATTAAGTCTAATTCTTCTTTCTGAAAAGGGAGTTTTTCCATTGAACCAACAATACCACGAACTCTATCTTGAACATTTAGTTCATGAGCATTTTTGTTTAATAGTTCAATAAAAGTAGGAAATAAATCAATACCTGTTATGTTCCCTGAAGTATGTTCAGCCAACTCAATCGTCTGACCTCCAGTTCCACAACCAATGTCTGCTATTTTTGATTCACGAGTTAGATTATCAATAAAACTCAATGCTTTTAAAGTTACATCGGGGCTGCCTGGGCCTTGTCTACTTAAATTTGAAAAATATTCGCAGATCAATTCATAATCAAATTCATGAATAGATTGTTGTTCATCATTCATTAATCTTTCCTTATTTAGATAATAAATTAGTTCATAATTAGATAACTTACGGAGTTGAAGCTAACCGGCAGCCCAGAACAAGAATGCCAAATTGTAACAACAACTTTTTATTTATAATAAATATTTCTTAGAACAGACTACTTTATAGAGTAACTAAACATAACAAACACAATTCTATAATTATACAATTACCACTCTGAAAAACGCTGCCTGTGTTGAGCGGCGGTTTATATGCGATAAAAATAAATCTAAATATCAAAGAGTTTTTAATGCCATTATTACAGGATAAATCATCCCAGCAATTAGAAGCAAAGTAATAAATGGTCGATTGATATTTTGCCATTTATAGTTCTTTCTTTTTATTGCATCATAAGCATGATTTAGCCCTGAAAAAAAGAAAAAGAAAATAAAAGCAAAAAATATTGTCAACTCTGCTTTGATTCCCCAATTGTAGAAATATACTATTAATGCTATTACGGCATATGATAACAATGCAATTGCGGATTGCCTTTGATAATTACTCCCAACTTCGAAACCTTTAATTTCGGCAGACTTTTTTGCAAAGAATAAACCTTCAATGCCTGATAAACCAGCAATTGCAGCAATAATAACTGGTATCATAAAATGTAATTGTGCAGCAGCATTATAGCCTTCAGCAAAACCAATATTGTATCCCCAATAAAATGAAACGCAAACAGTTAGGATTCTTATAATTTCTAATATTTGTAATACCATGATTCTCCTTATTTTAAGATAAGCATATCGGCGTTGCATATAAGCCGACCGCCCATGAACTACAAACTAACTTTGCTAAACTATTTTTATATTTTTAGCAACCAATGATTATTTTATTTCACAATCATTGGTTGCTTCTATTTTAATTAACAATCTATCTTTGAAATACAATTTTTCTTAACAGAACTAATTTTCTTATTTATTCAATCACCGACTGGAAAACGGCGGTCGGCTTGTGCTGCCTAATTCTTTACATAGCCTATATTGATTTCCACACTATAATCATTTGGGACTTTTTCGACTAATAACCAGAATGTCTTTCTTGCACTTACTAGAAAGCAGTCGCTTGAACTAATTACTTCTATATTTAGCTTATATATTCTCTCTCGTTCACTTTTTTGCATTTTTACTAGATATTCCATTTCTGTGCAAAGTAATGTTGATGGTTTTGCTCCTATAAGTGTATATTTTTCAAAATCCACTTCAGTAATTTCGCAATCAGTCAGCCACTTGTAAATTGTATTATTTTTATATAATTCTTCTATCAGTTCTAATTGTGCATTTTCATTTAATTCTGGATAATGCTCTTTTACATACTCTACCATATCTTCATAAAGTTGATCCAACATTGATTGATAGAATTCATTTATAAGTTGCTCGTATTCCTCTTGAGATTTAATTACAAACTGATATTCAGGTGACATTAGAACTCTACCTAAACATCCAATTCTTATTTCATTATACTCAACTTCTTGATAGTCTGAAGGCTCATTAATATCGCAACTAACTAAAATTAATAAAATAGTAATGACAGAAATATTTAATAATAATCGGTTTCCTTTATTGTTCAAAGTGGTCCTTAAAATATTTTTTGTATTTAAATTCTTGAATGAAGAAACTCTTTTGTTATCTCTGTTTAACTACCCATTATTTGCTAACCAATAAAAACTAACTGTTATATTTATTAGGCATAACGACGTCGCTTTTCACCCGTCCGCCCCGAACAGCAATGACAAATAGACAACGAATATTTATAATTTGTAGCCGTACGTAAATTTCACAATACGGACGGCGACCTAACTTACATTTACAACAAAATTAGAACAACAATATTAAACGAAAACTACCAACCCAAAAATTTGAAAATTGCCGAATCGCAAATAGCGGTCGGCTTGATGGGCTTGTATGTTTAAAGTGACCAATAAAATTAGACAAATTGATAATAAATATTTACTGTTGGGAAGAGAAGGATGATTCGCTAGGTCATAAGAACCTGTTAACAAGTTTCTTCCTTCCCATCGGGTTAAAGTCGAGGAATAACCTGGCTCATTTGAAGCCGTATAACCACAAGGATGATGATACCCGATAATTTTCCGTCACTTTATTTAAAGGACTTATTATGAAAAAATATTTTCTAGGCT
>SWCB01016417.1_pt1 | contig 37172 bp, 35 predicted proteins | sample 4692901 | NCBI WGS metagenome assembly SWCB01 (sample SAMN10267276, study PRJNA491770) | bioreactor metagenome | isolation source: DHS bioreactor inoculated with subseafloor sediment | place: Japan: off Shimokita Peninsula | collected 2006-08 | reverse complement strand
GTGGAAAAGGCCGGCATGCCGTCCCCGCCCACGCGGGGGTGAGCCCCGAGGAGGTATGCCCGTGAGCTACGCCACAACGCCGTCCCCGCCCACGCGGGGGTGAGCCCGCGCTGAAGACGCTGTGCAGACCTAGGGTTGGGCCGTCCCCGCCCACGCAGGGGTGAGCCCGGTCGATCTTGTCGCCCAGGCCATCCAGGGCTGCCGTCCCCGCCCACGCGGGGGTGAGCCCTCACAACTGGGACCTTACCGCACAGCTATTCGGCCGTCCCCGCCCACGCGGGGGTGAGCCCTAATTCATCACTGACCGCACGGGCGGTAAGGCGCCGTCCCCGCCCACGCGGGGGTGAGCCCGCTGATGTGCTGGCCGGGTGGGTGTGGATGGCGCCGTCCCCGCCCACGCGGGGGTGAGCCCGGCCTCGCCGAAGGGCATCCGGCCAGGTGTGAGCCGTCCCCGCCCACGCGGGGGTGAGCCCATACATCTGAAATTCTGCAGATGATGTTGTGGGCCGTTCCCGCCCACGCGGGGGTGAGCCCCTCAGGCTGTAGCAACTCGTCGAGAGCATCCAGCCGTCCCCGCCCACGCGGGGGTGAGCCCACCTTTCACTCGGTGGGCCATTCAGTAGGCCAGCCGTCCCCGCCCACGCGGGGGTGAGCCCGTGCTTGTCACGTTTGATGAGGAAGTGTGACCGCCGTCCCCGCCCACGCGGGGGTGAGCCCAGCGGTCCGGGTGGGGCGAGCTGTCGTGCCGCGCCGTCCCCGCCCACGCGGGGGTGAGCCCATCTACTACGCGGATGGTCAGCTGGAGCGCTGGCCGTCCCCGCCCACGCGGGGGTGAGCCCCCCCCACCCAGGGCCGTCTTGAAACTCGACGCGCGCCGTCCCCGCCCACGCGGGGGTGAGCCCGGCTGCAGGTCGTTCTCGACGGCAACCGCGGCGGCCGTCCCCGCCCACGCGGGGGTGAGCCCGCCGACGGCCCATCTTTGTGTGAGATACCACCGCCGTCCCCGCCCACGCGGGGGTGAGCCCGCCTCATTGGACCCGGGCGGGTCTCGACGCCGGCCGTCCCCGCCCACGCGGGGGTGAGCCCGGTGCTTCTTCTTGTGTGTCGGACCACGGGTCGCCGTCCCCGCCCACGCGGGGGTGAGCCCGTCTTGGTGGACAGCCGAATCTGCCGCGCGCGGCCGTCCCCGCCCACGCGGGGGTGAGCCCCTGCTGCACAGGCGCAGCCGGAGCTGCCCACTGCCGTCCCCGCCCACGCGGGGGTGAGCCCCCGTACATGGCGCCGCCTACTAGACCGCCGACGCCGTCCCCGCCCACGCGGGGGTGAGCCCACAGTGCTCGGCCTGCGCCAGGTACCTGGTCAGCCGTCCCCGCCCACGCGGGGGTGAGCCCAGTTCCGGCCGAGGCCGGAGTGAACGATACGAGCCGTCCCCGCCCATGCGGGGGTGAGCCCAGGCCCGTCAGGATCTCGCCGACCTGAAGGACGCCGTCCCCGCCCACGCGGGGGTGAGCCCCTTGGCGGCCAGCCGTGCTGCAGGGCTTGTACGCCGTCCCCGCCCACGCGGGGGTGAGCCCGGCGCAGGCCGCCGCGCGCTGGACTTGGTGCTGCCGTCCCCGCCCACGCGGGGGTGAGCCCACGATCAGCAAAGTCGACTCCTACCGGGACACGCCGTCCCCGCCCACGCGGGGGTGAGCCCAGCCCGAATCAGCTCTTCGATCGCTGCCCGGGGCCGTCCCCGCCCACGCGGGGGTGAGCCCCAAAGTCCGAATGGTGCACCCTGACTGGGACGGCCGTCCCCGCCCACGCGGGGGTGAGCCCACTGCTCGATCTGGCTGGCCTCCGGGATACCAGCCGTCCCCGCCCACGCGGGGGTGAGCCCAATGCCAATCCCTTTAGCCAGTGCGGCAAGCAGCCGTCCCCGCCCACGCGGGGGTGAGCCCATGGCGCACCCGGGGACTGTTCGGCGGGTGCGGCCGTCCCCGCCCACGCGGGGGTGAGCCCACCACGCGCATAACCCCGCCCCCAATCTGGCCGCCGTCCCCGCCCACGCGGGGGTGAGCCCCGCGAATCGAGCAGCAGCTTTTCAGTGACGTAGCCGTCCCCGCCCACGCGGGGGTGAGCCCTTGGAGATCGTTGCATCGGTGCGCGCAACCACGCCGTCCCCGCCCACGCGGGGGTGAGCCCTGTCGCAGCTTCGTAAGGCCGGAGCGTCTGCTGCCGTCCCCGCCCACGCGGGGGTGAGCCCAAGAGGCTCCAGCGCCAAGGGCAAGCGAACCCGCCGTCCCCGCCCACGCGGGGGTGAGCCCGAAGGCTCACCCGTACGTCCAGCCGGCGGTAGGCCGTCCCCGCCCACGCGGGGGTGAGCCCCCGATCCTCGGCCGACTCCGTTCGGAAGCCAGGCCGTCCCCGCCCACGCGGGGGTGAGCCCACCTTGTCCCAGTCGACGCCGATGATCTCGGTGCCGTCCCCGCCCACGCGGGGGTGAGCCCAGTCATTGCGCATTCCCTTCTCTGAGGTTGACGCCGTCCCCGCCCACGCGGGGGTGAGCCCGCGCCGGGAGCAGCCTCGAAGACTTTGGTGTAGCCGTCCCCGCCCACGCGGGGGTGAGCCCGACCATCGCCATAAGAGCCAAGAAGAACACCGGCCGTCCCCGCCCACGCGGGGGTGAGCCCGGCTCGGCAAGTCAGCGGCGATGGTCCTCGAGCCGTCCCCGCCCACGCGGGGGTGAGCCCCTGACCGCCGATCAGGTGCGGCTCGGCTGGGCGCCGTCCCCGCCCACGCGGGGGTGAGCCCTCACTGCGCTCGAGGCAGGCAAGGTCTTCGTAGCCGTCCCCGCCCACGCGGGGGTGAGCCCTCACCCTTCTCGACCTCAGCGAGAATGTCCTGCGCCGTCCCCGCCCACGCGGGGGTGAGCCCCAGCACCGCTGTTTCATAAGCCCTCTCGGCGCGCCGTCCCCGCCCACGCGGGGGTGAGCCCATCCCGGCCACCGGGTATGAGTTGGCTGAGGCGCCGTCCCCGCCCACGCGGGGGTGAGCCCCACCGACTGTTCGGCCACGCACTCGACCAGCTGCCGTCCCCGCCCACGCGGGGGTGAGCCCGCCTGTTGACCGTCGAAGATCGTCCAGCGGTCGCCGTCCCCGCCCACGCGGGGGTGAGCCCACCTACATTGATCATCACGCCGCCGCCGGCACGCCGTCCCCGCCCACGCGGGGGTGAGCCCAGATGCTCATGCTTAGTGCTGAGCCGGTCGGTGCCGTCCCCGCCCACGCGGGGGTGAGCCCCCCGTGCGCACGCGGCCTCTGCTTGGTATCCAGCCGTCCCCGCCCACGCGGGGGTGAGCCCCGCGCCACCTTGCGAGCGCTAGAAAACCGCGGGCCGTCCCCGCCCACGCGGGGGTGAGCCCCCCGTGCGCACGCGGCCTCTGCTTGGTATCCAGCCGTCCCCGCCCACGCGAGGGTGAGCCCCGCGCCACCTTGCGAGCGCTAGAAAACCGCGGGCCGTCCCCGCCCACGCGGGGGTGAGCCCCGCGCCACCTTGCGAGCGCTAGAAAACCGCGGGCCGTCCCCGCCCACGCGGGGGTGAGCCCCAGTGTGGCTTCTGGTAGGCAGCCAAGATGAGGCCGTCCCCGCCCACGCGGGGGTGAGCCCGTCATACGGTTATGCAACACGTCGACGACCTGGCCGTCCCCGCCCACGCGGGGGTGAGCCCGGTTGGCGAAGGAGGAGCCTGCCGAGGTACTTGCCGTCCCCGCCCACGCGGGGGTGAGCCCATGATTGGCGATCGCGTCGCGGCACGGATGAGGCCGTCCCCGCCCACGCGGGGGTGAGCCCCAATGCCCGCCAAGATCACTCAACCGCGACGCGCCGTCCCCGCCCACGCGGGGGTGAGCCCTTCACACCTAGGGCCAGGTTGCCAGCGGTGGGGCCGTCCCCGCCCACGCGGGGGTGAGCCCCTGACCGCCGATCAGGTGCGGCTCGGCTGGGCGCCGTCCCCGCCCACGCGGGGGTGAGCCCACACGGACACCGCCCCACGGGTCCGGTCGCGGGCCGTCCCCGCCCACGCGGGGGTGAGCCCCCGGACGGCTCGACGTTCTGCGGATTGAAGTGCCGTCCCCGCCCACGCGGGGGTGAGCCCGGGTTCAGCGCAAGCAGTCCTGGGGTTGGGCCGCCGTCCCCGCCCACGCGGGGGTGAGCCCGGGAAGTAAGTGCGGCTCAGGCTGGCAACGTAGCCGTCCCCGCCCACGCGGGGGTGAGCCCCATGTGTTCCAGACGATGCGCTTCGGCAGCGGGCCGTCCCCGCCCACGCGGGGGTGAGCCCCTGCCAGTCCAGTTCGGTGACCGGAGTAGCGGGCCGTCCCCGCCCACGCGGGGGTGAGCCCAGGTCGTCGGAATGCACCAGGGCGATCTCTCCGCCGTCCCCGCCCACGCGGGGGTGAGCCCGGCAGCGTCCACCGCGGCAGTAACCGGCTGCAGCCGTCCCCGCCCACGCGGGGGTGAGCCCCGGCTGCCCCCAGAACCAGCGGGAGATCTTTCGCCGTCCCCGCCCACGCGGGGGTGAGCCCGCGGTGTTTTCTACACTCACAGGTCCAGCACCGCCGTCCCCGCCCACGCGGGGTGAGCCCACAGACCCCGAAGCGCTCCCCCGAGGCGCCCGCCCCGCCGCATCTGCTGAATCGCTGGGCCAAAGCTGCCGAAGTCCCTGAATCCGAGCCTGTCAACCCCGATGATCTGAGGTAGCGACCAGACCTCACCCCGCAAGACGGCTGAGAATCACGCGTCGGGTGCTTACGGTGGACAACACACAAGTCGAGCGTCGAGGAAGTCTCCCGTGACACAAGGTTGGACCCAGTTCGCCATCGCCGTGGTGTTGGCCGTGATCATCGCAGTTGCATTCCTGGTGGTGCTCACCCTCGTGATCAGGATCCCCTTCCGTGCCTACGAGTGGCCCAACGACCTGGCCTCACACATTCGGCGCCCGCTGCGTACGGTGGTCATCACCGCCGCCATCTGGATCGCCGGGGCGGTCGCATTTCCGCGCGACGGTGGCTGGTGGTCGGGCGTCAACGAAGTGATGCTGGTACTCACCGTCGGGGCCGGCGCCTGGTTCTTGATCTCACTGATCACCTTCGTCACCGATATCGCGCTGGGACGCCACCGCGGCGAGATTCCGAACACTGCGGACGCTCGTCGCATTCGGACGCAAGGCCTCATCCTGGAGCGGCTCGCTGTCGCTCTGGTAGTCGTCGTCGCGGTCGGCGCGATCTTGATGAGCTTCCCGGCGGTGCGCACTGTGGGGGCCAGCCTGCTGGCCTCGGCCGGTATCGTCTCGGTCATCGCCGGTCTTGCTGCGCAATCGGCCTTGGCGAACATGTTCGCCGGCGTCCAACTGGTCTTCAGCCAGGCATTGCGCGTCGATGACGTGATCGTGGTCGAGGGCGAATGGGGCCGGGTTGGCGAGATCACCTTGAGTTATGTCGTCCTCAACATCTGGGATGAGCGGCGCTTGGTGCTTCCCTGCACCTATTTCACGACCAAGCCGTTCGAAACCTGGACGCGCAAGAGCAACGACATTCTGGGCTCCGTCGAGTTGGATCTCGACTGGCGCGTTTCGGTGGACGCGTTGCGTGACCGCTTTCGCGAGATTCTCGAGGGAAGTGACCTGTGGGACGGACGCACCGCAGTTACCCAAGTCACCGATGCCACCGGCGGTCTGGTGCGGGTGCGGCTGTTGATGAGCGCCGCCGACTCCGGAAGGCTGTGGGATCTGCGTTGCCTGGTGCGCGAACGCCTGGTCGCCTACGTCCGCTCGAACCTTCCCGAAGCGCTTCCCATTAGTCGGGTCCTGGTCGGGAAGGGACTCTCTGCGCACCCTGAGGACGCTGAGGTCAGCCGCACCAACGAAGGACTGTTCAGTGGCTCTGCGGCGGCGGAGCAGCGCCACAACGAACTCACTCAGCGGATTCCGGTGGTCACCGATGAATCCGAGTCTGACGACCGGTAGGCCCGAACGCCTGCTCAGGTGTTCACAGCGGCGATATTCTGTGCGGCAGCGAACAGAGGGGGGCGCTATGCGCATCATCGCTACGGCATTGGCAGTTGCCGTCACAGCGGCCGGATTGGCCGCCGCACCGCAGGCAGTCGCACAGCCGGTTGCACCGGCCTCGGTCACGGTCTTTGCGCCGACCGCGCTGAAGTACAAGTTCAAGAACTGCACTGCTCTGAACAAGGTGTACCGGCATGGCGTCGGCAGATCGAATGCCAAAGACCACACCAGCGGCACCCCGGTGACCACCTTCAAGCACTCCACCAAGCTGTACAAGAAGATCATCGGCTACCGAAAGGGCCTGGATCGAGACAAGGACGGCATCGCCTGCGAAAAGCGGTGACGCTATTGCCTGATTCGGTGGTGACGGGTTTCGCGTCCCAGATGATCGACGCGGCTGAACGTCCCAGCCTCACCATTGACGGGCATCATCAAGGTGATGAAACGGGATTAGAGGCAGAGTCCGTCGTGCGCTGAAGAAGGCCATCGCACCGGATTTCTGCTCCTTGCTGTGCCTTCTTGTCGCAGGGTCTCGCAAAATGCACATCGACAGGCCATGATCAGAACACGGGTCAGAGTTGACGAAAGGTGATGTCGATGTCTTTTGAGGGCGCAATTGAGGACTTGGCGTCAAAAGTCGAATCCTATGAGTCTTCGTTGGGTACCGAGGAAGCCACCAAGACGGCGGTCGTCATGCCCTTCGTCGGGCGAGTCCTCGGTTACGACGTATTCAATCCAGACGAGGTCGTTCCCGAGTATGTCTGCGACGTCGGAACCAAGCGCGGTGAGAAGATCGACTTTGCGATCGTAAGAGACGGCCGAGTTCAGATACTCATCGAGGCGAAGAAGATCGGCGAACCGCTGCGCCGCGAGCATGCGGGCCAACTTGTGCGGTATTTCCATGTCTCCAATGCGCGCATTGCCGTCCTGACCAACGGGCGGGATTGGCACTTCTTCACGGATCTGGATAGGTCCAACATCATGGATGAGCAGCCATTCCTCCGGCTGGACCTCGCTGATATCGACCCGTATGTCCTTCCCGAGCTGAAGAAGCTCACCAAGGACGAGTTCGACTTGGATTCCGTTCTGGCAGCTGCCGAAGAGCTGAAGTACGTCAGTGCCGTCAAACGCAGCCTGGGGGACCTGTTCGCGACGCGCCCGGACGACTTCGTCCGGCTGTTGATCTCGCGGGTGTATCAAGGCTCCATTACGGTGAAAGTGCGTGACCTGTTTGATGGGATCATCCAGAAGGCGCTCGCGCAGTTCATCAACGACCGTGTCAACGACCGTTTGAAGGTTGCTCTCCAGGGTGGTGCACCGGCCGTTGGTGCCGCTCCCGCTGTGGCTGCGGATGCAGCTGCGACTGAGCCAGTCAGCGACGAGCTGGAAACCACGTTGGAGGAGATTGAAGGGTTCCAAATCGTGAGGGCCATCGTGGTCAGCGAGGTTGACTATTCGCGGGTCGTGGGGCGAGATACGAAGTCCTACTTCGGGGTGCTCCTGGATGACAACAATCGCAAGCCGATCTGTCGATTGCACTTCAACCGGTCTCAGAAGTACCTCGGCCTCTTCGACGAGGAGAAGCAAGAAACCCGCATCCCAATCGATGCCGTGCAAGACATCTACCTGCATGCTGAGCATCTTCGGACGACGGCCAGACGGTACGCCCCGTAACGGGATCGGGTCGCGACTTGTCGACGGCGAAGACACGCTGAATCGGCTGGCGTTGCGCAATGAGCACCGAAATTGTCAAAGCGTGGCATCCGAATTCCCAAGCCACAGCAAGCCCGCCAAAGGGATCAGTCCAGGCCCCACAGGCGCCGATACAGCTGGGTGGACGGCGCATCGAGCAGGTCGTCCTGATCGGCGGTAGGGAGCGCCAGGATGGTTCCGGTGACGGGGTGGTCTCCCACGAACGACACCCCCAGCCCAGCGCGTCCGTCCGGCACGGTGAAGCCCAGAAGCTCCAGGGTGGTGGGCAGCACGCTGAGTTGATCGGCGTCCGCGCGGGTGAACCTCACCGGGTCAGGGCTCCACACCCGCATCACGATGCGATGATCGGGCGCTGTTGCGAGGACACCGGAGAACTCGCTGCCTGCGAGGAGCATCTTCTCGTGGTCTCCCATCACCAGCACAACGGTGTCATCCAGATAGTGATGCGCTTTCAGATACTCCAAGAACCCGGCGACGGCCTTCATTGAGCAGGCCACAGAGGTGGCCATCGGCATGACGTCGTCGGTGTGGCAGTCGCTGAACACCCCGGGCGGCTCGTGGGTATCCAAGGTGATCATTGTCAGATTGAACGGCTTGTCGGCAGCCTGCAGCCGCTCTACGGTCTGTTCGGCGTGAACCATCAGGTGGCCGTCTGACAGGCCCCACTCAGAGATGTAATCGGCCGGTTCCCCGGCGGCCTTCCAGTCCTCCAAACCCAGATCGGTGGTGTAGCCGTGATCGAGATAGAAATGCCCTTTGCCTGCGAAGGTCGTCGGTGCACCGCCCAGATAGGCCGACGTGTAACCCTGTGCGGCGAGGATGTCCCCGAGGCACCGGGCATTCGGCAGATAGTGATCCATCGAGGAGCCCAGGCTGTTCGACTTGTGCTGGTCATGTATCAGCGGATGCTTCAGCGGAATGCCGCATTGGGTGCTGATCATGCCGGCCATGGTCCAGCCGCCCCCGTAGTACTGCCGCAGGCCCTCATAGCTGTGCCAGTCGGCAGTGGCGGTGTCCAGGTCTGCCAGGAGGTTTCGGCCGAAGAGGTTCTCCTCGCCGAGCGAAGACTCGGCCGATTCCAGGTAGATCGTGATCAGGTTCTTCGGGTGCTCCGGCGACGCCGACACCGTCGGCGGCACGTAGTACTGCTCGAAGGTCTTGTTGGCGATGGCCGCATTGGCATATCGCGGAATGCCGGTCGTCAGGGCCAGCGTGACGGCACCGATGACCACGAAGACCGTGGCATAGACCCAGTGGCGGTGTCGGGTGGGAATCGGGCGGCGCATCATGCGTCGAATCAGATAGACGATCCCCGTGAACAACGCAGGCAGGATGAACCAGTAAGCCGAGGCGGTGACGATCAGACCCCCGTTGCCGACTCCGCCGCCATGAGTGATCGGCAGATTCGCAATCAACTCCTCGAAGCTCACTGCGCCGAAGTTCGCCCTGATCCAGAAAGAAACGAACAGCAACATGAATCCGAGGTAGACCAGCGACCACAGCGCGACGACCGCACCCCTGCGAGGCTGGCGAGACCGGTGTTCGCGGGAACTCATCGTGGGTGAGGCTACCCCGATTTCCGAATCGGTTCAATGAACTCGACTCGACGAACTGAACGGCCGCCGGAGCCCGGCGCAGCCGACGCCCGCACTCCGATGTCGCCTACTGCTGTTCCCAGAACTGTCGGTACAACGAGTTGGACGGCGCCCGCAGCATGCTCTTGTACTCCTCAGTGGGAAGCTCGAGTGCGGTCCCGGTCAGATCGTGGTCGCCCACAAAGGACACTCCGACGCCCGCCCGGCCATCAGCAATGTCGAAGCCGAGCAGTTCCAGGGTGGTCGGCAGCACGCTGAGTTGATCCACCTCGTCCCGAGTGAACGACACCTTCTTCGGGCTGTGCACCCGGAACACCACGGTGCGGCCACTCACCTTCGGCAACACATCCCGGTAGTCATCGTGGTCGCCGGTGCCCTTGAGGTGGTCACCCATCACCATCACAACGGTGTCGTCCAAATAGCCGGCCCGTTTGAGGTGATTCAGGAAGCGAGCCACCGCCTTGGTCGAGCACTTGAAGGCGGTCGCCATGTGCACGGTGTCGTCGGTGTGACAACTCGGGTAGATCGCCGCCGGCTCGTGGGTATCCAAGGTCAGCATCGTCAGATTGAAAGGCTTGTTCGCGCGATGCAAGCGGTCGACGGTGGTGATCGCATGGTCGATCATGCGATCGTCCGACAGCCCCCACTCCGACACGTCGGACGGATTCTCACCGGCGGCCAACCATTCGTCCAGTCCGTAGAAGGTGCCGTACCCGTGATCTCGGAAGTAGGTGTCCTTGCCGGCGAAGTTGTTCTCCGCCCCGCCCAGGAACACGCTGGTGTAGCCCTGTTCGGTCAACACATCACCCAGACAGGTGGTGCCGGGCAGGTAGTGGTCCACGGTCTCACCGAAATCGTTGAGCGAGTAGGACCCGTTCAGCAACTTGTTCTTCAGCGGAATACCGCATTGGGTGCCGACGATCCCAGCCATCGTCCAGCCGCCGCCCTCGTAGACCGACACACCGCGGTCGTTGCGCCACTCGGTGGCGGTGGCCTGGTCCAGGTTGGCCAACAGGTTCTGTCCCATGATCGAGGCATCGCCGAGCGTATTCTCGGTGGACTCCAAGTAGATCGTGATCAGGTTCAGCGGCTTCTTCGGCGCTGCAGTGACCTGCGGAATGACGTAGTAGGGAGCGATGGTCTGCCCGTTGAGTTGTGCGATGGCGAACTGTGGCACGCCGGCAACGGTCAGCAGAACGCTGAGCGCTGCCAGTACTGCGACCGTCGGCACCCACTTCGCGCGACGTTTGGTCACCAGGTGGCCTTTGAGTCGTGCCACCAGCAGCGCGATCACCGCGACCGCTACCACCGGAATGATGATCACCACGACCAAGCCTTCGGTGGCCAAGGTCGGGTTGCCGACCGTGCCACCGCCGCCACCGGGAAGGTTGTTGACGATCTGCTCGAAAGTCACGGTGCCGAAGTGATAGCGGATCCAGCCGGCGAGCACCGCCAGCATCACAGCGACGGCGATCAACACCCAACCCGCGACCACCCACATTGTGGCGGCGCGTTCAGGTGTTGTTTGCTCTTTCGTAACCATGGCGCAGGCAATAGTAGCTGCACTACGTTTCAGCTGACCCGCCTGAATAGGAGATCAGCATTCTCTATTCTTGGCGCTGTTGCGATGGTCTGATCACTGACACGAGGTGCAAGCGATGAGCATCAAGCCCACGGCTGACGGCAGGCCCGGCGTCGGCATCCGGTTTCAGGCCTGGCTGCGAAGGCACGATCGGATCCGCGTGACCATTGGAGACTGGCCAGCCACCAGCCCACCGGTCACGGTGCGCCTGATGGCCTTCTGGCGTTGGCTCATCCTCCTGGTGATGGTGACGCTGTCGATCGCCGCCGTCGTCTGGGTCTTCTTCGTCAAGGATGACGATCTCTTGCTGCTCATCAGCGTGCTCTTACTACTCAACTTCGTTGTGCTTTCGCTGCGCGGGCCGATGTCCCACGAATGGACCGATCGCTTGGTGGCACCGGCGATCGCCGCCGCCGCCAAGGATCTCGGCACCGAGGTATCGCACAATGTGTGGCGCCTCGACCCCGATCGCGTTGGCGGTCTTGCTGCCAACCTGGTCGAACTCGCGGCCCTGGACAAGGTGCGCAATCTGGGGAGGGTTCGCGTCACCGATCTTGATCACGAACGTGCGGTGATCAAGACGGCAGGTCCAACCCTGCTTCCTTATCTGCGACCCAGGCTGACGGCTGCTGAACACGGCAACGAACCACTGGGCATCGCTGAAGCCGCGTCACCCACGCCAGAGGCCTGGCCTACGCTGCCGGGCCAGGACGAGCCTTGGCAGCAGCCCCGCGCCGACAGCTGAGCGGCGCGGACGCCGCCCCTACCCACCGGCCGACGCCCATCTCGGGTTTCCCCGACAGGGTCAGTCCTGAATCACCACTGACTGGGCTACGTCACGATCGATGCGTCCGAAGTTGTAGTAGGCCGCGCAGGCACCCTCGGGTGAAACCATGCAGGTGCCGATCGGTTTGTCCGGAGTACACGCGGTACCGAACACCTTGCACTGCCACGGCTTGATCTGACCGGTCAGCACCGCGCCGCATTCACACGCCGCCGGGTCGGCTGCGCGCTCACCGGGCACGCTGAACTTCACCTCGGCATCCCACGGGGAATACTCCGGCGACACCCCCAGGCCGGACTTCTCGATCCAGCCCAGACCGCGCCACTCGAAGGTGTCGCGCAACGCGAAAGTGCGGCCCATGAGTTTCAGCGCCGCCAGGTTCCCTTCCGGACGCACCACTCGGGCGTACTGGTTGCCGACCTGCGCCTTTCCGGCAGCGACCTGGCCGGTGACGAACTGCTCGCCGATCATCGCGATGGCCTGCAGAATGTCCAGCGGCTCAAAGCCGGTCACCACCACCGGCAGATTGAACTCCCTGGGCAAGAACTCGAAGGCATCGGTGCCCACCACGGTGGCCACATGGCCCGGCCCGATGAAGGCGTCCACTCGGGTCTCGCCGCCGTTCACGATGGCTCGCAAGGGCGGTTCGATCGTGACGTGATTGGAAAACACCGAAAAGTTCGGGACCTTCTGCAGCCGGGCACGCTCCAAGGTGACTGCGGTCGACGGTGCGGTGGTCTCGAAGCCGACGGAGAAGAACACAACCTCTTTGTCGGGGTTCTCCGCAGCGATCTTCAACGCATCCAAGGGGGAATAGACGAACCGCACATCGGCGCCGTTGGCGCGCTCGTCCAGCAGCGACGAACCCTGCGAGCCAGGCACGCGCATCATGTCGCCGAAGGTGGTCAGGATCACATTCGGCTGGCGGGCCAGCCACATGGCGTCATCGACCCGGCCCATCGGGATCACGCACACCGGGCAGCCCGGGCCGTGGATCAACTCGATCTCCGCGGGCAGCAGATGCTCCAAGCCGTGGCGGTAAATGGTGTGGGTGTGGCCGCCGCAGATTTCCATGACCGCGATCGGACGCTCCAGCCTGGCTGCCTGTGCCTTGATGGTGGCCAGCAATGCCTTGGCCGCGACCGGATCGCGGTATTCGTCGACGTACTTCATGACTCGGCTATTCGATCGTGGTGCTGGCGAAGGAGGCCAGTTCGTCTTCGAAGGTGTTGTTGCCCAGGCGTTTGATCTGGTCCAAGGTCATGGCGGCCTCGTCGGCGTCGATCTTGCTCAGCGCGAACCCCACATGGACCAGCACCCAGTCGCCGACGCCCAGATCGTCATCCATCAACAGATCAGTGGCGACCACCCGCTCAACGCCACTGATGGCCACCGTCGCCCGCGGAACCTGCGGGTCGGGAATCGCCACCACTTCGGCCGGAACTCCCAAGCACATACCTTCTCCTACCATCGCCCGGTCAGAACCGGGGCTGCGGCTATCATCACCTCCGAGACGGGGTTTGCGCCAGCCGCGCGTCCCGTTGCAGGCACAGAGCGGAGCGCAGCAGTGGATCCCAAGAACCGGCTCAACGACGACGAATCCGGCGTGAACGCCCGTATCGACCAGGTGCGCGCCCGGCGTCCCAGACTCACCGATGATCACATCACCGTGGCTCACGGTGCTGGCGGCAAAGCATCGGCCGCCCTTGTGGAGTCGGTCTTCTTGGACGGCTACGGCAACGACGTGCTCTCCGAACTCGGCGATGCCGGTGTGATCGACCTGCCCGAGCTGGCGTCCGGGGCCCGACTGGCCATGTCGACCGACTCCTATGTGGTTTCTCCGATTCAGTTCCCGGGCGGCTCCATCGGCGAGTTGGCGGTCAACGGCACCGTCAATGATCTGTCGGTCTCCGGTGCGGTGCCGGTTGCCATCTCGGCAGCCTTCGTGATCGAAGAGGGGCTCTCGGTGGCGGTGCTGCGCCGCGAAGTGGCGGCCATGCGCGCCGCAGCCGAGACTGCCGGCGTGCGCATCATCACGGGCGACACCAAGGTGGTCTCCCGGGGCGCGGCCGATCAACTGTTCATCACCACTGCCGGGGTTGGCGTCGTACCCGCTGGACGCACTCTGGGCGCTGCCCAGGTGCAGCGTGGGGACAAGATTCTGCTGTCGGGTGCCATCGCCGATCACGGCATGGCCGTCATGCTGGCGCGCGGGGATCTGGCTATCGACGCCCCCATCGCCTCCGACACCCGCGCGGTCAACGCCATGACCGAAGCGCTGCTGGCCGCCGCCCCCAACACCCGCTGGATGCGCGACGCCACCCGCGGCGGTCTGGGCACGGTGCTCAACGAACTCGCTCAAGCCACCGGCCTGGGGGTGGTCGTCGAAGACGAGGCCGTGCGGGTGCATGACATGACCCGCGGCGCCTGCGACATGCTCGGCATCGACCCGCTGTATGTGGCCAACGAAGGCACCTTCGTGGCCGTGGTGCCCGCCGACGAAGCCGATGCTGCACTGGCTGCCGTCCAGGCACTGCCTGGTGGCGACGAAGCGGCCCTGGTCGGACGGCTGGTCACCGAACCGGCGTCCTCAGTCGTGCTGGTGACCGCCTTCGGCGGCACCCGAATGGTCGACATGCTGGTTGGCGATCCGCTGCCGCGGATCTGCTGATGGCCACCCAGCCGGGCACGCGAGCCCCCCGGCCGCCGGCGCTGGCCTTTGGCGTGTTGGACGCCGACGCAACCTCGGCCTTTCTCGACGCCGAGGGCGATGACCTGGAAGAGGTCGAGGTGGTCGACGTCGCGGTTTCCGAGCTGCGCTGGGAGATTCGCCGGCGGCTGTCGGATTCTCGGCTGCGCGGACTGACCTGCCGCACCTGGAAGGCGCCCGCCCTCACTCTCATCAACTGCCGTCTGGAACAGCTGGACGTCGTCGCGTTGTCGGCACCCAATGCAGGCTGGGCCAACACCGAAGTGCTGACCAGTCGGATCGGGTCGGTCGAGGCCTACGACGCCGACCTACGTCAGGTGGCGTTCACCGGCTGCAAGCTCGGCTACGTCAATCTGCGCGAAGCCATCCTCAATGACGTGTCCTTCACTGATTGCGTGATCGAGGATCTCGATGTTTCCCGAGCGAAGGCCACCCGGGTGGCACTCTCGGGTTGTCGAATCACCCGGTTGGAGCTGGGTCATTCCAGCCTTCGCGATGTTGATCTGCGTGGCGCCGAGCTGGCCGACGTCACCGATCCTGAAGGCCTGCGTGGGGCCACGATCTCTCCGGATCAACTCTTCGATCTGGCACCGATTCTGGCGGCGCGACTAGGGCTCATCGTTGAGTGAGGCGACGACTGCTCGCAGTCGCCGCCTCACGGGTTCGAAGCTACGGTGCGGAGGAGACGAGCTCACTTTCGTAGAGTGCTTCGGTGGGAGCTCGGTCGCCGGTGATGCGCCAGCCAATCAGGCGGTAGTCCTTCGGATCAAAGACGAGTTGGTAGGCGTTGTTGGAGTGCGTGCTGGCTGCGATCAGGGCCGTCCCGGTGTGTCCCTTGATCGTCACCCCGGTTTGCAGGCGGACGCCGTCTATGGCTCCGATGGCGGTGAACATGGCTGCGCGAAGGTCGGCATCGGCGACCCAGGTGTTGCCCATCTTTCCGGCGAACCAGGCGAGTTGAACGGACGGGTCGTTGCGAATCGCTGCCGGTAGTTCACTGCGGGCCTTGGCCAGTAGTGCGGTGGGATCTGCGGTGAGACCTGCGAGGGCGGTGCGGGGTGGCTCCCAGGATGTCGCGTCGAACTCCGAAACCGGGAAGTTCCCTTGGCGGGCCCGCTGAGGCTTCAGTCTGGTGTGGCAGCCGCCGTCAGCGCACATCTTGGTGGCGTCGGCGCTTAGTGGAATGTCGCGCCAGTCCAGTACCCGCACCCACCGTTTGGAGTTGGACGGCGGCACGTACACCGTCTCGGTGATGCGGGTGATTGTGTGTGGGTGATCAGTCTTGGTGACCTTGTCGCCGACCGCATTGGTGTAGTTGGTCCATTCGTTGACCAGGGTGATCTTCACCCACTGGGTGCCTTGGGGTTTCGATGCGCTCAAGGTGATGGCGCGTGCGGCGTCAGCAGTGAACTGAGCCACGCTGGGCTGCTCAGAGGCGATGGCGCTCGGCGTTGCAGCGGGAGCGCTGAGGTGGGGAAGTGCCAGGGCCGTTGCTGAACCGATTGCCACCAGCGCAGCACCGGCCGCGGCTAGTGTCAGCCATCCAGGACGGCGGGATGGCTTTGGGGTCAATACCTGTTGGCGAATATCGGCCAAGGTCCGTGGGTCGGCGGTGACATCGCTATTGATGGAACGCAAGACCTCCAGGTCGAGGTCGTCGAGTTGAGTCATGACACGGTCTCCTGAACAGAGTCGTCGGAGAGCGCGACCCGGAGCTGGGTCCGCACTCGATGAAGCCGTGAGCGCACCGTGCCGACGGGAATGTGCAGGGCGGCTGCGATTTCGGCGTAGGACAAATCCGCCCACGCATACAGCAGCAGCACATCCCGGTCGGCTTCGTGGAGTTCGGCGATTGGCCGGGCCAGGCTTCGTTGGGCTGCGGTGGCATCGGCGCGGCTGGTAGCCACGTCGGCGGTGTCGTCCACCAGCTCGAGTGGGTAGCGGGCGTAGGCCTGCCACTTCCGGGTCTCACTGCGATAGTGGTGTCGCAGCAGGTTCACCGCGATCCCGTACAGCCAGGCGCGAGCGCTGGCGCGGTTCGGGTCATAGCGATGCTGCTGCTCGACTGCGACCAGGAAGGTCTGCGATAGGACCTCCTCGGCCACTGTGTGCCCAGCGCGCCTGGCGAGATAGCGGTAGAGCTCCGCGGCATGTGTGTCGAAGAGTTCGGCTACCAGGTTGGGGTTGCTCACAACCGGTATTGCCCGCAGACGCCGGATCGGTTCATTGCGCCTCAATCATGGAGCAATCGTCCCGCCCAGGCCTGACCCAGACTCAATCCACCATCGGTGGGAGGCACGACTCGATGAGTGAGCACGGTGTAGCCGCGTTCGGTGAGAGTGTTGACCACAGCCGTGGAGAACAGTCGGTTCACCGCGACGCCCCCGGTCAGCCCAAGAGTGGTGGTACCGGCCGCAATCGCAGCGTCAGTCATGCGATTGGCGAACACCTCAGCCAGGTCGAGATGGAAGCGCCAGGCTCGCTCGCCTGCGCTGCGCCCGGAGCTGTTCAAGAGCTCGATGAACACACCCCTACAGCCCCCGTCCACTCGGCTCACGGGGTCGCCTGTTCCATCCTCACGGCTGGTTGACGAGCCCCGTTCTTCTCCTCGGCTGGTTGACGAGCCCTGTTCTTCTCCTCGGCTGGTTGAGGAGCCCCGCAGGGGCGTCTCGAAACCAGCGGCCGGCGCGTGGGGGTTTCGAGACGCGGCTTCGCCGCTCCTCAACCAGCCGGTGGTGGGGTTTCCGCCGCGCTTCAACCAGTCGGTGGTGGGGGCTTCGCCGCTCCTCAACCAGTCGGTGGCGGCTCGTTCCAGGGACATGGCGGCGTGGGCCTCGTAGGTGGCGTCCAGGCAGAGGCCGAGGATGGCTGATGCGGCGTCGAACAGCCGTCCGGCTGAGCTGGTAGCGACCACGCCGGTTCCGGAGTCGAGTTGGGAAGCGACCAACCGGCGTTCGCCTTCGGGAGCATCGGTCGCCGCCGGGGTGCCGGAAAGGTCCAGTCCCCAGGAATGTGCCAGGCCCTGCGCGATCCGCCAGGGGTGCCGAATCGCCCGATCACCGCCGACCAGCGAGAACACCGGCACATGCCAGGCACGCTCCCAGACCGCCGGGGAGGCGCCGCCGACACCGACGGTGAGAACCTCGCCACCCCAGATCGTGCCGTCGCTGCCGTAGCCGGTGCCGTCCAAGGCGGCCACCACCACCGGGCCGGACGCGATGCCGTACTCCGCCAGCAGCGACAGAGCGTGCGCATAGTGGTGCTGCACCCGCAGCAAGGGAATGCCGTGGGCGTCGGCATACCGCTCGGCCCAGCCGGTGGTCGCGTAACCCGGGTGCAGATCGCAGACGATGATCTCCGGGGCCTTGCGATGGATGTCGAGTAGTTGAGCCACCGAAGCCTCGAACGCCTGCTGCGAGGCCAGCGATCCCATGTCTCCCACATGGGCCGATACGAAGGCCAGATCGTCGATGGCCAGCGCGAAGGTGTTCTTCAGCTCACCGCCCACCGCCAGCACGACTGGCGCGGACGTGCCCCCTTCGACAGGCTCAGAGAGCGGAGTTGGGGTGGTGGGGGGAGTTACCCGCTGGCTGAGCTTGTCGAAGCCCGAGCTCGGCTCGGGTAGCAGCACCGGCAAGGGGGCGTGGCCGCGGGAGCGTCGAATCGGCAGCGCATCCGAGCCGGGCAGGGCCAACATGACCGAGTCCTCCACCGGCACGTGAATGTCGCGGTCGTGCATCAGGAAGCCGTCCACCAGGTGCGCCAGCCGTGTGCGGGCGTCGTCATTGGTGAAGCACAGGGGTTCTTCGCTGAGGTTGCCCGAGGTGGCCACCAACGCCAGCCCGTCGGCCAGCAGCACGGTGTGCAGCGGGGCATAGGGCAGTATCAGGCCCACATCGCTCAGGCCCGGGGCGACCTGCTCGGCCAGGTCGTAGCCGTCTGCCATCGGCGCGATCAGGATCGGTCGGGACGGATTGCTGAGCTGGCCGATCTGGTCAGGGCTGAGCTCGGCCAGGTGCCGGGCCGCGTCGACGGCGGCCACCATCACCGCGAACGGCTTGCCTGAGCGGCGTTTGCGCTCGCGGAGCCGTCCGACCGCTTCGGGATTGCGCGCGTCGCACATCAGGTGGAAGCCGCCGATGCCCTTCACCGCCAGGATCTGGCCGTCGCGCAGTCGGCGAACCGCCTCGGCGATCACGGCGGCCTGGTTGTCGCGGGCTTCGTCAAGCTCAGCCAGCGGGTGGTGCAGCTCCGCGCGGTCGCAGTCGGCCTCTTCGACACCTCCGTTCCCTGCGCTTGCTGCCCGCCCATTCCCTGAGCTTGTCGAAGGGCCGCCCGCAGCATCCTCCAACCACAGTCGCGGCCCGCAGTCATAGCAACTGATCGGCTGAGCGTGATAGCGCCGATCGGCCGGATCGGTGTACTCCGACGCGCAGGCCGGACACATCTCGAAGACCTTCATCGTGGTGGCCGGGCGGTCGTAGGGCAGGTCTTCGATGATCGTCAGCCGCGGTCCACAGTTGGTGCAGGTGGTGAAGGCATAGCCGAACCGGCGGTTGCCCGGATCAGCCATATCGGCAAGACAGTCCTCGCAGGTGGCGACGTCGGGGGGAATCAGCGTCCGTACTCCCGGCAGATGTCGACTGGCAACGATCCGAAAGCCCGTCTCATCACAGAGCTCCAGCGTTCGCTGCGAGGTGGTTATCACTCGGGCCAGCGGCGGCAAGGTGCCCACCACCTCGGCGATGAAGTCGTCCAGCGCTTCGGGTTCGCCTTGCGCCTCGATAAAGACCTGCCGATCGTCATTGCCGACGACCCCCGTGATCGGATACCGCTTCGCCACCACCGCAACGTGCGGCCGAAACCCCACCCCCTGCACCACCCCGCGCAGCAGCACCTCACGTCGCACCATCACCCCCCAAGTCTCCACCGCCCGTCCACCCGCCCGTCCACCCAACCGTCCACCCTGCGCTCGAAATCAGCTCTTTGCGCTCGAAGTTTCAGGCGCAAGGAGCACCTTTCGAGCGCAGGGTGGACGCCCTGGGTGTGGAAGACTGGGCGGGGTTCGGACGGAAGGGACGTGGTGCACGAAGTTTCGCTGTGTCGTGCGTTGGCTGCCTCGGTGACGCGAGCCAGCAAAGGGCGGCGCGTCGAGGCGGTGCACGTCGATGTGGGGCAGTTGCGGCAGATCGTGCCCGACGCCATGGCGCACGCGTGGGTGTTCGTGGTGCGCAACACCTCCCTGGACGGCGCCGAGCTGCAGCTCAATCCCATCCCGGCGGTCCTGGCCTGCGATGACTGCGGCGCTGAGATCGAACTGGGACCCGAACTCGGCTTCGCCTGCCACGCGTGTGGCTCGGCGCGCACCCATGTGGCCAGCGGTGAAGAGTTCACGCTGACCGCCATAGACGTCTCCGAAGACCTCGGAGCTGTGAAAGGAGAACCCTGATGGGTCGTTTCCACCGCCACGACGACGGCACCGTCCACTCCCACGATCACGACGATCATGGCCACGGCCACGATCACCCGCACGATCACGCCCATGACGAAGCCTTGGCTGAGTTGATCGGTGACCACTCCGGCTACCAAACCGGACGCGAGCGCATCGAGATCCTCGAGGACATCTATGCCGAGAATGATCGGCTCGCCGAGGACAACCGCACTGCGTTGGACGCCGCCGGGGTGCGCGCCATCAACCTGATGAGTTCACCGGGCTCGGGCAAGACCACTTTGCTGCAGCGCACCCTGGCGCAGTTGGAGGGCACCGTGCGGGTGGGGGTCATCGAGGGCGACATCGAAACGCCGCTGGACGCCGAGCGGCTGAACGGCTTCGGGGCACAGATTTCGCTGTTGAACACCGGCAACGGCTTCGGCGGTGAATGCCACCTGGACGCACCGATGATCGCCACCGCGATGAAGGGGCTGGATCTGAGCGAGCTGGATCTGGTGATCATCGAGAACGTAGGCAATCTGGTCTGTCCGGCCGAGTTCGAAGTCGGTGAGCACGCCAAGGCGATGGTCTACTCCATCACGGAAGGTGAGGACAAACCCCTGAAGTATCCGGTGATGTTTAGGTCAGTCGAAGCGATTTGTATTAACAAAATGGATCTCGCTCCCTATCTTGATTTCGATATGGAGCTGTTCCGCCGCAATCTGGCCGCCGTCAACCCCACGGCTAGGGTATTCGAGCTCTCAGCGCGCACCGGAGAGGGTGTCAACGAGTGGATTTCGTGGCTCACTGACCCGAATTCATGACCTGACATATAAAGCGCGTCCAAATACCTCGCGCCATGCCCCCATTGGTGGCTATGATGCCACCGGCCACGTCAGCAATCTTACGCAGAGGGGACCTGCGACGTGCCCGGCGGACGAGGAGCGTTCTCGCCCGTCCAGAGCGAAAGGGAGAGCACGCTCGTGTCTTATGAACTGGGTGGTTGGTCCGAACCAACCCTGGAAGAAAACCTCATCCGACAAGGCTTCGACCGCCGCGACTTCTTGAAGTACTGCGGTGAGCTGGCTGCAGTCTTCACCGTCGGCGGCGCCGTCTTGGGATCAGCAACCCCAGCAGCAGCTGCACCTGTCACTGCCGCGAAGGTCGCCGAAGAACTGGGTGCTTTGAAGAAGCCGGTCGTCGTGTGGCTGCAGCTTCAGGAGTGCACCGGCTGCATGGAAAGCGCGTTGCGCTCCGGCGGCACCACGATCGAGGAGGCCGTGCTGAGCCTGCTGTCGGTCGAATACAACGAGCTGGTCATGCAGGCCTCCGGCGAGGCCCTCAACAAGGCTCTCGATGACGCCAACGCCCAACCCCACATCCTCGTGGTCAACGGCTCGGTTCCCACCAAGGACGGCGGCATCTACTGCACCATCAACGGTGAGTCGGCCGAGACGATCCTGAAGAAGTCCGCAGCCAACGCCAGCGCGATCCTCGCCGTCGGCGCTTGCGCAGTGTGGGGCTCGGTTCAGGCGTCCAACCCGAACCCGACCGGTGCGGTCGGCGTCGATTCGATCATCCGGGACAAGCCGGTGGTCAACGTGTCGGGCTGCCCACCGATCGGCGACGTCATCACAGCCACCATCGCCTACGTGCTCACCCACGGCTCGCTGCCTAGCCTGGACGCGCAGGGCCGCCCGCTGTTCGCCTACGACCAGCGCATCCACGATTCCTGCCCGCGCCGGGCGCACTTCGATGCCGGACAGTTCGTCCGCACCTTCGACGACGACGGCGCCCGCAACGGCTGGTGCCTCTACGAGGTCGGCTGCAAGGGCCCGAGCACCTTCAGCGCATGCCCGATCATCCAGTGGAACCAGCACACCAGTTGGCCGATCGGCGCCGGCCACCCCTGCATCGGGTGCACCGAGAAGAACTTCTTCGACAACTTCACGCCCTTCTACCAGACCCTGCCGAATGTGAGCGGGTTCGGAATCGAAGCGAACGCGGAGAAGGTCGGCTGGGGTCTGGTCGGTGCCACCGCCGCGGCAGTCGGTATCCACGCCGGCATCACGGCAGCCCGCCACTCGGCCAGCCGCAAGGCAGCCGAAGGCAACGAGCCGCTGCAGGCGTTCGGTGACTCCGAGCGTGTGTGGCTGCCCACACCGAAGAAGGCCGACGCCCCCGAGGCCACAGCAACCCCTGAGGCGCCCCAGGCGGACGCCGGCACCACCGATTCGAAGGACGCGGAGTAAGTCATGGCCAAGCAAGTAGTCGTTGATCCGATCAGCCGGATCGAGGGACACCTTCGTATCGAGCTGGAGACCGAAGGCACCTCCATCACCAAAGCGTGGAGTGAATCCACCCAGTTCCGCGGTATCGAGGAGATCGTCACCGGGCGCGACCCGCGCGATGCTTGGGCCTTCACCCAGCGCATCTGCGGTGTGTGCACCTCGGTTCACGCCATCGCCTCGATCGTCGCGGTGGAGAACGCGTTGGGCTTCAACCCGCCCACCCAGGCCAAGGCGATCCGTGACATCGTCCTGACCGCCCAAGAGGTGCAGGACCACGTCATTCACTTCTACCACCTGCACGCGCTGGATTGGGTGAACGTTCCCGACGCGATGAATGCCGATCCGGCCAAGACGGCAGCCTTCGCCAAGTCCATCGGTTCGACCTGGAAGGGCAACACCGTCGAGCGCTTCACCGAGGTGAAGGCGACGGTGAAGCAGATCGTCGAGTCCGGACAGCTCAGCGTGTTCACCGGCGGCTACTGGGGCCACCCGGCGTACAAGCTGCCGCCGGAGGCCAACCTGATGGCGGTCGCGCACTACCTGGATGCGTTGGAGTTCCAGCGTTCGATGATCCGCATCGTGACCGTGTTCGGCGGCAAGAACCCGCATCCGAACTTCCTGGTCGGCGGCATGGCCTGCAGCATCGACCCGAACAAGTCCGAGACCGTCAACCAGGTGCAACTGGACGACATCGCCGGCTGGATCGCCGAATCCAAGGAGTTCGTCGAGAGCTGCTACCTGCCTGATGCGTTGGCGATCATGACGGTCTACAAGGAGTACTTCAATATCGGTGCCGCGCAGCCGAACTTCCTGGCTGTCGGCATGTCCGGTGCCACCTACGGCGGCGACCCGAACGTCGGCATCAACACCTCGCCGCACGCGGCGGTCAAGCCTGGTGTGATCCTGAACATGGATCTGGACAATGTGCAGCCCTTCGATCCGAAGCTGATCACCGAGTGGACCTCGTCTGCGTGGTACGAGTACGCCGAAGGTGACGTCGGCCTGCCGCCGGCTCAAGGCGAGACCACCGTGAAGTACACCGGCCCGGCGGTGCCGTACAAGTGGCTGGCCGACCATCCTCAGTACACCTGGTGCAAGGCGCCGCGCTACGACGGCAAGGTCATGCAGGTCGGCCCGGTTGCCCGCGTGCTGCTGGCCTATGCCCGCGGCCATGAGCGCACCAAGGAACTGGTCGGAATCGCCGCCAAGCAGATCGGCATCACCCCGGCACAGATGAACTCCACCGGTGGCCGCACCCTGGCCCGCTGCGTGGAATGCGTCACCTCGGTGGAGTCCCTGCAGGGCATCTTCAACACTTTCGTGGACGGCCTGAAGAAGGGCGACCTGGACGTGTTCGATTCCACCAAGTGGGAGCCCTCCACCTGGCCCAAGGAAGCCGAGGGCTACTCCTTCGTGGAGGTCGCCCGCGGCAACCTGAGCCACTGGGTGAAGGTCTCCGACGGCAAGATCAGCCACTACCAGGCGGTCGTCCCGACCACCTGGCTGGCCGGTGGCCGCGACAAGGACGGCAATCAGGGCCCCTACGAGGAGTCGCTGGCCGGCAACGGCAAGCATCCCCTGGTTGATCCCGCTCAGCCCTTGGAGGTGCTGCGCACCATCCATTCGTTCGATCCCTGCATGTCGTGCGCTGTGCATCTGCTCGACACCGAGGGTCAGGAGCTCCAGGTCGTGGTGCAATGACCGTCGAAGAGCAGACACCTGATACTCAGGCCGAGCAGTCGGCAACGCTGGTCGTCGGCTCCATCTTCAGCGCTGGCACCCTCAACGTCGGTCGGGTGTTGGCGATGGCGACGGCGGCCGCCCCGCCCAACAGCGCCGATCCGGTGGATGTCGTGCTGGCCGAACGGCTGGCCGTCGAGCGTCCCGACATTCCGGCGGTCACCGTCGGTGAAGAAGATGTCGATCCGGCCCGCATCGATCGTCGCTACAGCCTGACGCGAGTCCGTGACCTGCAGCGTCCGGCCGAGAAGGGTTACCGCGACGTGGTCATCATGCGCGGTGATCTGGAGGCGGTACTGGGCCAGGTGAAGATCAGTCGTGAGGACCGCTCGGTGGTGGTCCGCAACGCCGATCTCTCCTCCCGGCGCGGCTTCCGGCCACTCGCGGTGGCCTCGGCCATCGTCGGCGAGGGCGACAAGGTCGAGGACTTCAAGCTGCAGGGATTCATCGAACTGCGTCCGGCCAGTGCCGGCGACTTCGCCAATGACGTCGCTGCCAGCCCGGATTCCTGGGCGCGGGTGAACCTGTGGTCGAGTTCGCTGCGTTGGCAGCATTGGGCCAATGTGTTCGCCGTGGTGATCCTGAGCCTGACCGGTTACTACATCATGGATCCGTTCTTCGGAGCCTCGGCGTCAGCCGATGCCCAAGAGGCCAACGGCTATCTGATGGGCTGGGTGCGCAGCATTCACTTCACGACGGCTTTCGTGTGGCTCATGATCGCCCTCACCCGAGTGGTGTCGGCGTTCACGTCGCGCGATCGCTACCTTCGCTGGCCCACCTTGTGGCCGCTGAAGTCCAAGCAGGACGTGAAGTACCTCGGCCAGGTGTTGGGGCATTACGCCTTCCTGCGCGACGAGCCGCCGCTGTACATGGCTCACAACCCGCTGCAGCAGCTCGGCTACACCGGCATGTACGTGGCCGGGGTGTTCCAGATGATCACCGGCTTCGCGCTTTACGGAATGGCGCACAAGAACAGCAGTTGGATCTGGGGCCTGGTGTCGTCCCCGGTGGACTGGTTCGGCATCCAGCCGGTGCGGTTCTTCCACGCGCTGATGATGTTCCTGATCTGGATGTTCGTGATCATGCACATCTACCTATCGGTGCGATCGGACTCCCTGGAGCGCCACAGCGGCATCTCCTCGATGATCAACGGTGGGGTATGGATGCGTCGCGGCTCGAAGCCGGTCGACGCACCCAAGATCGGATGAACCTCAGGGTTTAGACTCCCCGAAGCCCAGTCACGGCTGGGCTTCGGGGAGTATCCGTTTCACGATTCGAGGAATGCATGACAACTGATCCGGTACCCGGCGTGGGTGCGAGCAGTCGGCTCCGTCCGGCCAGCGTCGAGGTTCGACCACCCTTCGAGCCGGCGATCACCCCGATCACGGTGCTCGGAGTGGGCAACTCCATCATGGGTGACGACGGCATCGGCCTGGAGTTGCTGCACCGCCTGGAGCAGGCTCGTCCCGATTCGCGGATCGGCTTCGTGGAGGGTGCGGTCGGCGGCATGGAACTGCTACCGGTTTTCCAGGAGGCATCACGGTTGCTTATTCTGGACGCGGTTGCTGGCGAGGTACCGGGCACGGTGATGCGGATCGCCGGTGACCAGGTGCCGCGATTGTTGGCCGCCAAGCTTTCACCACATCAGGTGGGATTGCTCGACCTGTTCGCCGCGGCGCGCATGCTCGGCACCGAGCCGGGTGTGGTCGAGGTGGTGGGCATCGTCCCGGAATCGGTGGAGTTGAGCTTGACGCTTTCTACCCCGGCCGCGGACGCACTGGACGACGCTGTGGCGGCTGGCTGCGAGGTGCTGGACACCTGGCTGGCCGATCTCGAACGAAGTGAGGACTAAGACGATGGGTGAATTACGGGTCGTCGGGGGTGGACACCTCGGCGTAGGCAACTTCGAATTCTCGTCCGTGGATGAGGTTTCCACACCCGACGCCGCACGCCGGGCACGTGAGCGCGTAGAACTCGTCGACCTCTTGAGTCGCTTCGCAGGAGCTGCACCAGATCTGTGCTGCAATGACCTCGACGGACAGTGTTGCTCCGGCGAGGCGAGTGCCTGCGATTGCGATCGGCCAGGCTCCTTCGAGAGCTTCGGGGATCGCCCCGGACATCACGCCCACCCGCAAGCCGACCGCAGTCACCTGCCCGTCGGGGGTATCGGCGACAGCCTTCTCAACCGCGTGGACCACGCTCGTTAGGAGTCCCAGTTCATGCACCTGCCCATGATGGCATCTTTGGCCGTTGCTGGCCGCCCGCCCTTCGACAAGCTCAGGGACCGACCCTTCGACAAGCTCAGGGACCGACCCTTCGACAAGCTCAGGGACCGACCCTTCGACAAGCTCAGGGACCGACCCTTCGACAAGCTCTGGGAACGGGCGGTGGGGCGCAGGGATTCGTTCGGGGCCACTCTCCCGTTGGCTGAGCGTGCCGAAGCCCGGATGCCGGTGGTGATCGGATGACGCAGCGCTGGGTGCTGGATGAGATCGTCGATCCGTTCGGCGCCAAGATTGTCGTTGAGCGTGACGCGGTTGGGGCGGTGCGCTCCGCCCGTTTTGACCTGGCCGGGCTGCCCCGGGTGGACGCCCTGCTGAGCGGCCAACAGACCGCTGAAGTACCGGATCTGGTGGAGAAGCTGTGCGGTATCTGCCCGGCGGCCCACCACCTCGCCGGAGTGCGTGCCCTGGAGGCGCTTGCCGGATTGGACGACATCACCCCGACGGCGAAAGCCGTCCGGCGGCTGCTGCACCTGGGTTCGGCGCTGGAAACCCACGCCCCCCGGCTGCTGGCCACTGATCGCGAAGCGGCCGTGGCGCTGAAGCGCTTCGGCAAGGCGGCCATGGTGGCGTCAGGATCTCCGGGCCACTTCCCGGTCACCGCGATTCCGGGCGGTGTCCGCGCCGTGGTGACCAGCGAGGCCCGTGACGACTTGGCGGCACGGGTCGCCGACGTGCTGGCCCTCACCATTCGAGTGGCCGAGCAGGAACTCGACAGGTCCACCACGCTCCCGGTCTTCAGCGGAGCCGATGTGGCACTGGTCAACACCGACGGCGGTCCCGATGTGCTCGGACGCCGCATTCGGGCGGTCACCGCCCACGGGGCCACCCTGATTTCAGGCGCAGCCGCCTCGGCCTGGGACATGCTCGTGGCCGAGGAGTTTCCGGGCAGAGCGGCGCCGCGTCCGTTCCTGATGGCGCTGGGGCCGGGGCAGGGTCGTTACCGCGTCGGCCCGGTCGCGCAATTGCGGGTCGGTGAGCTGAGCACACCGATCGCGGCCACGCTGCAGACGCAGTGGCTGCTCAACAATGGTGACGCCGCCGGTGCCCGCGCCGTGATGTGCGTCCAGGCGGCCGAGGAGATTGCGCTGCTGCTCGACAACCCGGCTCTGAGTTCGGGTGAGGTCAGTGTGCCGGTGGGTGACTTCCAGCCCGGTGCCATCGGTGTGGGCTGGGTCGATGGCCCTCGGGGGCTACTGGTGCACCGCTATCAGGCCGGCGAGGACGGCCGGTTGGCTGCGGCGCAGATTCTGACTCCCACGGCGCAGAACGAGGCCTGGTTGGCCGAGCTTCTCACCGCCATGGCCACGGATTCGACCGACCCGCTCGGCATGGAGGATGCTGTTCGGGAAGCCGATCCGTGCCTGCCCTGCAGTTCAGCACCCGTCGGGGGCATGGGATTGCAGGTCGACACGGTGAGCGTCGAAGGAAGGAACTGAGCATGTGTGTAGGGATTCCGGCCAAGATCACTGCCATCACGCCTGGCCTGTTGCCGATGGCTCAGATCGATCTCAACGGTGAGCTGATCGAGGCTCGACTTGCTTACTTTCCCGACGCCCAGGTCGGTGACTTCGTACTGGTGCAGAACGGCTTCGTGATGGACGTGCTCGACGAGCAGTCGGCGGCAGAATCGCTGGCGGCCTTCGCAGCCCTGGGTGTGCTCGCCGACACTGAGCAGCCCGCCAGCAGCACCTCTTGAGAACACCGTTCCAAGTTCAGGGGTGAGTCAGGGTGATCACCCTGGTTCGGCACCGATGACCGGTGCAACGATGATCAGGTCGGCACCATCGTGAGGAGCTCCATGTCTGAGCAGAACCCTGAGCCCGTATCCGAAAATTCCGTCACTGCGGTAGCGCCGCCGAAGCGTCCGCGCCATCCGCTGCGAGGATGGTTCATCGCTCTGGTCATCGGGGTTGGGCTCCTGGTTGTCTCGGTGCTGGCGTTGAGCGCGGTGGTGTGGTTCAGCACGTCGCCGGAGCGCACCAACTGGGGCCCTGAGCGCGCAGTCACGGTCACTGTCACAACTCGCGACGCGGTGGGGACCGCCCAGGTGGCCGTCGGCGGGCAGACATCCTCGGCGGGTCTCGACTCCAACCTTCACCAGGTGAACACGTGGGCGGAAGTCGTGCAATTCGGTGAGGGAGTCAAAGTGGTCGTGGCGCTCTCGCAGGACTACACCGATACGGTGTCCTGGGAACCTACGTCGAGCATCACCTGCGACATCTCCGACGCGACGGGCTCACTCTCGACAGCTTCGGTCGACATCGTCGGCAACTCTGCCGTGTGTGAGTGGACCAATCGCTGAACAGGGCCAAGACTAGGCGTCGTGACGAATCCAGCCCCGCACCTCGGCGCGACGCCGTCGGCAGATCAACTCGCCGAGCTGTACCGCTATCTCCACGCCCATCCCGAACTGTCCTTCGCTGAGGAGGCTACCGCCGAAGTCATTGCCGGCTCGCTGTCGACAATGGGCTATGAGGTGCACACCGGCATCGGACGCACCGGCGTGGTCGGACTGCTGACCCGTGGCGAAGGACCGACCGTCCTGGTGCGAGCCGATATCGACGGTTTGCCGGTCGCTGAACAGACGGGGCTGGACTATGCCAGCACTGCCCGGGGCATCGACCCCAACGGCAACGATGTTGCGGTCATGCACGCCTGCGGCCACGACATGCACATCACCTGCCTGCTCGGGGCTGCCGCGCAACTGGCCACTGACCAATCCTGGGCCGGGACGGTGATGATCGTCGCCCAGCCCGCCGAGGAGGTCGGCGCCGGGGCCAAAGCCATGATCGCCGACGGGATCTACGAGCGTTTCGCAAGCCCTGACGTCGTGCTGGGCCAACATGTCGGCCCGCTCCCAGCCGGGCTGATCGGGCTACACCCGGGGGCGTCCTTCGCCGCCTACGATGCGCTGAAGGTCACGGTGTACGGCAAAGGCGGGCATGGTTCGCGCCCGGAGGCATGCATCGATCCCGTGGTGATGGCGGCCTCGATCGTGATGCGTCTGCAGACTGTCGTATCGCGAGAAGTGGCAGCGAGCGACACCGCTGTCGTGACTGTCGGCACGCTGCACGCCGGCACGAAGGTCAACATCATCCCCGACACCGCAGAGCTGGAGATCAGCGTGCGGACCTTCGATGCTGCGGTGCGCGATCAGGTGCTGGCAGCGATCAATCGCATCATCGTCGCTGAAGCTCAAGCCGCCGGTGCGCCACGAGACCCGGAGATCGTCTTCACCGATTCCTTCCCGCTGCTGGCCAACGATCCGGCCGGGTGTGCGCGCACCGAACAGGCCTTCACGACGGCCTTCGGCCCCGGCCGGGTGATTGATCCGGGGTCGGTCACCGGAAGTGAGGACGTCGGGTTCTTCGCCACCGCGGCCGGCGTCCCGTGTGTGTATTGGATTTTGGGAGGAGCCGATCCGGCGCCCTTCGCCGGGGCGAGCACGCCCGAAGAGATGATCCGGGTGATGGCGGGCATCCCGTCCAATCACTCGCCACTGTATGCGCCGGTGATCGAGCCCACGATCAGCGTCGGAGTGGCGGCTCTGGTCACGGCCGCGAAGGAGTGGCTGGGCGCGGTGTGAGGCTGCGTTGGTGGACGGGCGCCCTTCGACAAGCTCAGGGCACGGTCTGTTGGCTGAGCCTGGCGAAGCCCGAATGACGGAGCAGACCCCTACAGCGTCGCCTCGAAGGCGGCCAGGCGAGCCGAGAACTCGTCGGGGCGCACCAGATGCGGGTAGTGGCCCACGCCGTCCCAGGTTTCGACGACAGCGGTCGGAATTCGCTGGGCCAGCCAGGTCGGATAATCCGGTCCGAGATCGAATCCGTTGAGCGCCAGGTAGGGCGCGGTGATTCCCGAGATGAGCGAGTCGGCCACAGTTGTGAGTTGTTCGGGGGTGGTGTCGAGCATCACTCCCCAGATGCCTAGCACCACGTCCTGGTCGGCCTTGCGCAACTCGGTGAGGCGCTGCCATTCGTCATCGTCGACCTGGCCGCGCAGTGAAGTGAACAAAGCATCGATCACCAAGGGAAAGGCCTCGCCGCGCAGCAGCGGCTCCTGTTCTTTCAGACCCGCCTGCATGGGGGCCAAATTCAGTGACTGATCGATATTCACCACGCCCCGGGTGGGGAACTGGGCCGCATAGGCGGTGACGACGTTGCCGCCCAGCGAATGGCCGACCAGCAGCGGCGGTTCATCGACCAGCGCCTCGATGTCGGCCGCCAGTTCGGTCAGGTCGTAGGAATCGGCTGTTGGCGAGTCACCGTGTCCGCGCAGGTCGACGCGGAGTACTCGGTGGGTGGCGGCGAGGCGATCCAGCAGCGGATCCCAGGAATGCCGGTTCTCGGTGATGCCGTGGACCAGCACCAGTAGCGGACCGGAGCCGGTCTGATCGAAAGCGAGTTGCACCATGGCGGCAAGTTAACAGCCCGCCTGCTGCCGGTTGACCGTTCTCGGTGCGCGGTCAGCGGTCGTCGTACCCGTAGTCGCCGAGGTTGACGTGGCGCAAGGTCGTCAGCAGCGACTGCAGTTGGACATTCAACGCGTCGCCATCGACAGCCGGGGCGTTGTCTGCCACCGCGTCGAAGGCCTCGCTGAGCATGGCTCTGCCTTGGACGACCATCTCCATGCCTTCCGCGGTGAGGCTGACCAGGACGCGACGTCCGTGGTTCGGGTCGGGCGCTGTGGTCACCCAACCGTCGCGCTCCAGCAACGGCACCCGCTTACTGGTCGCTGCCCGGGTGAGATTGAGGGCTTTGGCCAAATGGGTGAGATCCAGGGTCCCGTAAGACAGTGGTGTGAGGAAGACGAACAGACCCACACCGACACCGAGGCGCTGTTGCAGCATGGTGTCGGCCAGCGAGTCCATCTCGTGCACCAAGTTGTGCAGAGTGACGGCTAAGGCGGTGGTCATAGATATAGTTAACCTGTATACAACTTCTGGCGGGGAGTTTTCGACGAAACCCTACGCTGCGCTGTCGCCGCGTAATGCCTGCCGAAGCACCTGCAGCGGTACCGAACCCAGGTGCAATGCGCGATTGTGCCACGCCGCGAGGTCGAATTCGGGGCCTTGCTCGGCCTGTGCCTCGGCCCGCGCCTGTTGCCACAACCGCTGACCGACAAGGTAAGACGGCGCCTGCCCGGGCCAGCCCAGGTATCGATTGAGTTCGAACCGCAACGACGAGTCGTCCATGCTCACGGTGGCTCGCAGCAGCTGCCAGGCTTTGTCCGCGTCCCACCTGCCGCCGCCCCACACTGCCGGAGCCGACAGTTTCAGATGGACGCCGATGTCCACCACGACCCGGGCAGCGCGCAGCAATTGCGAGTCGAGGTAGCCCAGTCGATCGGCCGGTGCGTCCATGAAGCCGAACTCTGTCATGAGCGTCTCGGCGTACAACGCCCAACCCTCGCCGTGGCCCGAACTCCAGCTCAGCAGCCGACGCCAGGTGTTGAGCTGATCGGTGTTGTACACCGACTGGCCGATCTGAAGGTGATGGCCGGGAACCCCCTCGTGATACACGGTGGTCTTCTCCCGCCAAGGCGCAAAAGTCGTCACCCCGGTCGGCACCGACCACCACATGCGCCCAGGGCGCGAGAAATCATCGCTCGGTCCGGTGTAGTAGATGGCGCCGGACTCTGTGGGTGCAATACGGCACTCCAGTGTCTTCAGCGGCTCGGGGATGCTGAAATGGCTGCCGTCCAACGCCTCGATGGCAGCATCGGAGGTTTCCTGCATCCATCGCTGCAGGGCATCGGTGCCGTGCAGGACCTGACGGGGATCGTGGTCCAGTACGGCCACGGCATCCGCCAGACTCGCCTCACTGCCGGCGAGTTGCGCGACGATAGCGCTGCGTTCGTTGGTGAGCCGTTCCAATTCCGACAGGCCCCAGGCGTAGGTCTCGTCGAGGTCGACCTCGGCACCGACGAAGCTGCGAGAGTGCAGGCGGTAGCGATCCCGCCCGACGGCGTCCTCGACGTCGGCAGCGGGCAACAGTTCGGCGCCGAGGAACTGAGCCAGCTCCCCATAGGCCGCTGCGGCCTGCCCGGCGGCCATGGCAAGGTCATGACCGAGTGATGTCGGCACCACCTCACCGGCCGCGCCGGTGGCCGCCAGAGTCACGAAGAACGACGTGTCGGGCTGCGCGAGCTCGGCGGCTTGGACGATGCACTCCTCGACCTGACGTCGGGCTGCGACCTGGCCCCGGGCGGCGGCCTGGCGCAGCGCCGCCTGGTAGCCACTCAACGCCTGTGGGATCAGCCTCAGCCGGGCAGCGATGTCGCCCCAGGCGTCGGCCGTGTCGGTGGGCATCACGTCGAACACCTCGCGCAGCGTCTGTACGGGGGAGGCGATCACATTCAGATCGGCATCCCAGGCCCCGCTCTCGTACAACTCCACGGCCAGACCGAGACGGTCCTGCATCGCCGCCAGCGTCACCTGGTCGGTGGGGTCGGCGACCGGAGTCTGGGCAAGTTCGCGCAGTGCGCGACGATGAACCTCGGCGGTGGCCGCGAGTCCATCGGGGGAGTAGTCGCCGAGCTGATGGTCATGGCCCGACAGGCCTGCGAAGGTGGCTTCGACCGGGTTGAGTTCGGCGAAGTCGGCACTGAACTGCTCGGCGATCAGGTCAATCGCACTGGGTGGACGCAACGTCATGGGACGAGGCTAATCGGTCACCGCGCCCGACGATGCCAGACCACCTCTAGGATCGGGGCTGGAAACGAGCAGGCGGGAGCGTCGCGTGGTTGAGATCTGGGCCCATCGAGGTGCGAGCGGGTTGGCGCCGGAGAACACCATGGCCGCATTCCGGCGCGCCGTCGACGATGGTGCTGACGGCTTGGAATTCGACGTGCAGCTCAGCAGCGATGGGCAGCCGGTGGTCATTCATGACGAAACGCTGGGCCGAACCACCAACGGCGAGGGCTGGGTCAAAGACCACACCGTGGCCGAACTGATGATGCTGGATGCCTCCGCAGGCCAGGGAGGTTTCGCCGACGCGCGGATTCCGCAGCTGGCCGAGGTGTTGGAATTGGTCGCCGCTGCCGGAATCAAGGCCAACATCGAGTTGAAGAACTCGGTGCTGGACTATCCGGGCATGGAAGAGATCGTGCTGGCCGCGGTCGGCGCCGCCGGCCTGTCGGAGATGGTGGTCTACTCCTCGTTCAGCCACGCCTCGGTACGCCGCATCGCAACCCTTGCACCGCTCGCCGAAGTGGGCTTGATCTACACCCGACCACTGGCGCGTCCACTGCGCACCGCGGTGTCGTTGGGTGCCACCGCCGTGCACCCTGATCGGCGACTGGTGCACGGCGCCGGGTGGATCACCCGGGCGCACCGCCGACACCTCAAGGTACGGGCCTGGGTGGTGAACTCGCCGAAGAAGATGCTGCGGCTGGCTGACCGTGGTGTGGACGGGATCTTCACCGATCATCCCGCGGTGGCGCGGGCTGCCGGTCTGGGCGGCTGAGGAAACACCGCCAGCCGTCCGGCACTGTTCCGCCGGACGCGATCCTATGATTGGCTGCGGTGTGAATCAGGACGAGAGAAGCGGTGGCTCGATGTCGGAGTTGATGGCTGGGCTGAAGATGCTCGCCAGGCGAGTGCTCAGGCGCCCCGGGCTGTTGCCACTGGGAAGCGAATACCGCCGCAGGCCCGGTTTCTCGGTGGTCCGGGTCAATGGACTAGAGGTGGTCGCCCGCGACGTGGTGGCGGCGCAGCCATGGCATCAGAGTGCACAGCTTGCGCGTCGCTGTCAGCAGCTCTTCGCCGATGCGGGCATCGAGTGCTGGGCCATCCACCCACTGGGGTCGCGGGTCTTCGAGTGGAGCGTGCGGCGCAGTGACTTCGCCCGAGCTGTTCAGACCGTCTCGAGGGAGTTCACCGGTGAGGCCATCTATCTGAAAGCCAAGCCATCCATCGGTGTTCCGACATTGGTCGATGACCTCGATCCGGCGGCGCTCGGCTCGGCTTCCTTCATCGACGTCTTTCAGTACGTCCACGATCAATGGGGGCGAGTCTTCCCCGACTACGTGGCCTGCCGCGTGGTGCCGTGGGACCCTTCAGATCGGGGCACTCTGGTATGTCGCGACCGCGAGGCGGTGATACAGGAGATCGAGGACCTGAGCCCGATCCCAGTCGTGGAGGTGCCGAGCTGGGACGGGGCATCGCTGCCGCGCCCCGCGATTCTGGCCGAACCGGATCCCTCGGAGGTCGCCTTCCCCATCGATGCGGTCTACATGTGGGTCGACGACTCCGATCCGGCATGGCGTGCCCGTCGAGATGCGGTCGTCGAGGGCACCGTTGAGCCGGAGTCGGACTCCGATTCAGAGGCGCAGGCCCCTGCCCGGTATCGGGATCGGGGTGAACTTCGAGCATCGTTTCGCTCCTTGGAGCTTTACGCACCGTGGATTCGGACCATCTACCTGGTGACCGACCGGCAGCGGCCGTCCTGGCTGGACCCGGATTCATCTCGGGTCGTCATCGTGGATCATCGCGACATCTTCGAAGACCCCAGCGTGCTGCCGTCGTTCAATTCCCACGCCATCGAGTCCCAGTTGCATCGCATTCCGGGGCTCTCGGAGTATTACCTGTATCTCAATGACGATGTGCTGTTCAATGTGCCGGTCTCGCCCACGGACTTCTTCACTCCGCAAGGCAAGCTGAAGGTGGTGCTGTCGCGGTCCCACCGGCCGCTGATCGACCATTCGAAGCTCACGCCCTTGGAGCAGGCTCGCGCGAACTCCGCCCGGTTGCTGGAGCGGGACTTCGGGCGACCGGTCACCAAGCTGTTCGCCCATGTTCCTTTTGCCCAGTCGAAGGCGTTGGCCGCCGAGGTCTCAGCGACCTACGCCGAGGAGATCGCCGCCACGGTGAGCCACCCCTTCCGTTGTGGCGAGGACTACGTCATCACCTCCTGGCTGTTCCTCTACACCGCACTGTTCACCGGACGGGCAGTGCCCTCCACTCTCACCTTCGCCTACTTCAATGTTGCTCAGGAAGAATCGCGGCGTCGGATGGCCGCCTGGGATCGCTTCGCTGCGGCTGCGGTGTTGTGTGTGAATGACTCCCCGGATCAGACCTCCGAAGGGCATTCCGCGACGCTGGAGGCTTGGCTGAGGCAGCTCTACGCGGTGCCGACGGCTTATGAACTCCGGGGCTCGACGCCGGAGGCTTGACGCCGAGCGAAGCAGGCCCTGCCGACACCGGCGATCACCCCCCGAACGCGCTTATCAGCCTCTCGAACTGGTACGCTGCGCACGGTCTGCGGCGCGGGCATTTTGCCGTGACGACTTCAATGACGGAGGTGGACGGTGGGTGCTTTTATCGCCCCGGGAGCAGATGTCGACGAGCGTGCGATCATCGGTGACGGCAGCAAGATCTGGCATCTGGCGCAGGTGAGAGAAGACGCGGTCCTCGGTGAGGGCTGCATCATCGGGCGCGGTGCCTATATCGGCACCGGGGTGCAGTTGGGTGACAACTGCAAGGTCCAGAACTATGCGCTGGTCTATGAGCCTGCCGTGCTCGGCGATGGAGTGTTCATCGGTCCGGCAGTGGTGCTCACCAACGACACCTACCCGCGTTCGATCAATCCTGACGGTTCGCTGAAGAGCGCCCACGACTGGGAGCCTGTCGGTGTGACCATCAAGACCGGCGCCTCGATCGGAGCCCGCGCCACCTGCGTGGCCCCGGTGACGATCGGCGCCTGGGCGATGGTGGCCGCAGGAGCTGTCGTCGTCAAGGACGTGCCTGACTACGCCTTGGTGGCCGGCGTTCCGGCGCGCAGGCTCGGCTGGGTCGGTACTGCCGGGCAGCCGCTGCGCGAGGAGGGTGGCTATTGGGTCTGCCCAGCCACCGGCGAGCGATACATCCAGAACGATTCAGATCAGTTGGAGAAAGTGGAACAGTGAGTGTCGAAATGATCCCGGCGGCGAAACCGCTCGTCGGTGAATTGGAGCGCGTCGCCGTTGACCGGGTGTTGGCCAGCGGAATGATCGCCCAGGGCCCAGAGGTCGCCAAATTCGAAGCAGAGTTCGGTGCCCAACTCGTTGGTGGCACGGAGTGCGTCGCCGTGTCCTCCGGGACGGCGGCTTTGCATGTGGGGCTGCTCGCTGCCGGCATCGGGCCCGGTGACGAGGTCATCGTCCCCAGCTTCACCTTTGCGGCGACGGCGAACTCGGTGGCCCTGACCGGTGCGACTCCAGTCTTCGCCGACATCGAACCGGATTACTTCTGTCTGGACCCGGCCTCGGTGCGGGCGTCCATCACCGAGCGGACCAAGGCGATCATGCCGGTCCACCTCTACGGCCATCCGGCCGACATGGGGGCGTTGAGCAGCCTGGCTGACGAGTTCGGCTTGGTGCTGTTCGAGGACGCAGCACAGGCCCACGGCGCCGCGATCGACGGCAAGCCCGTCGGTTCGTTCGGTGTCTTCGGTGCCTTCTCGCTGTACCCGACCAAGAACATGACCTCCGGCGAGGGCGGCATGGTCTCCACCGCATCGGCAGAGCTGGCCCGCAAGGTGCGCCTGTACCGCAACCAGGGCATGGAGCGGCGCTATGAGAACGAGGTCATCGGGTTCAACCTGCGGATGACCGACGTCCATGCCGCCATCGGGCGGGTGCAACTGGGCCACCTGCCGGATTGGACCGCGCAGCGCCAGGCGAATGCCGCCTTCCTCGACCAGAACCTGACCGGGGTGGTGACGCCGAAGGTTCGTGCCGGGTCGACCCACGTCTATCACCAGTACACGATTCGGGTGGCCGGCGACCGGGACGGTTTCGTCACCGCCCTGCACGATGAATACGCGGTGGGTTCTGGGGTGTACTACCCGATCCCGAACCACCGGTTGCCATCACTGAAGCACTTCGCACCGGGCTTGGAGTTGCCGGCGACCGAGGCGGCCGCGGCGGAGGTGATCTCGCTGCCGGTGCACCCGGCGCTCAGCGAGGCCGATCTGACGCGCATCGTCGAGGCGGTCAACGCGGTCGCGAAAGCGGGGG